>ENA-OZEM01000839-OZEM01000839.1-human-gut-metagenome-genome-assembly--contig:-NODE-839-length-12252-cov-6.746987_pt1 | contig 12252 bp, 8 predicted proteins | sample MGYA00245069_ERZ653611 | MGnify/ENA primary metagenome ERZ653611 (study PRJEB26926, sample SAMN06165006) | human gut metagenome | biome: ENVO:00009003; feature: ENVO:2100002; material: ENVO:00002003... | reverse complement strand
CTACACGTAAGGAGTCGTCGGCAGCGTCAGATGTGTATAAGAGACAGAATATGAATAATTTAGTAATTTTGCAAAAACCTGCACATCTAAGACATCGGACAGCTTCTTTAGTTCTATGTATTGTTATTATAAACTGTATGCTGTCAGCACTGACGGGCTGTAACAGTAAGAAGCTTGCTCTGAGTTCACCTATAAGCGTAACTGATTACAAGCTTAATACTTATGTACAGATTGACTCTTATACTAATGTCAATAAAAATGTATTATCCGATGCTCTTGACCTGTGTGATTATTACGAACACATTTTCTCAAGAACCCTTGAAACAAGTGAGCTTTATAAAGTCAACACCCAGCAGACAACTGCTATAAGTGATGAACTCTATGAGCTTATTGAACTTGGGCTTTACTACAGCCAGCTATCCTATGGTGCTTTTGATATTACAATAGGAAGCGTGTCACGTTTATGGGATTTTAATACTGATACCCCAGATGTACCTGACAGTTCTGCCATAGCAGATGCACTTGCATATGTCGATTATACCAAGGTTTTATTAAGCACCGACAATGACGGCACTCATCACATATCCATACCTGACGGATACTGTCTTGACCTTGGTGCGATTGCCAAGGGCTACATTGCCGATAAGATTAAAGCTTATCTTATTGATAATGGCGTCGAACGTGCTATCATTAATCTTGGCGGCAATGTATTATGTATAGGTCAGAAGCGTAACGGCTCAGATTTCAATATTGCGGTAAAGAAGCCATTTACTGAAACTGGCGAATATATGGAAGTACTTCATATTAATGATTATTCGGTTGTATCATCTGGAACATATGAAAGATACTTCTATTCAGATGACGGTACATTTTACCACCATATATTAAATCCAGCCACTGGCTACCCTTATGACAACAACTTATGTGATGTTACTATTATTTCAAGTGAGTCAACGGTTGGCGACTGTCTTAGCACAACCTGCTTTGTATTAGGACTTGATGACGGTATGAAACTCATTAATTCGCTTGAAGGCATTGAGGCTGTATTTATGACTAATGATGGTTCTAAATATTATTCAGACAACGCGAAAGCGTATATTAATTAATTATTACGACAGATTATTATCTGTAGAAATGAGGATTATATGATTCGACTTATTATCGTAGTGCTGTTATTGCTTATATTTGCAGTATTCAGCTTAATTGCACTTCCTATCTTATGGCTTATCGGAAAGAAGAACCCTGTTGTTAAGGAGAAAGCTTCTGATGCGATTGCACGCTTTATGTTCAGGCTTATATTGTTCGTATGTGGAACTAAGACGACTGCTATTGGTGTTGAGAACATTCCAACAGACAAGCCTGTATTATTTGTAGGTAATCATCGTGGTTTCTTTGATGTAATTATTTCTTATACTTATATAAAGACAAGAGCGGCTTATGTTGCCAAAAAGGAGATGGCAAAAGTACCTATACTTCGTGTATGGATGCGTAATATCCGCTGTCTTTTACTCGACAGACAGAACACAAGGGAAGCCCTCAAATCAATACTTTCTGGAATTGAATATATTAAAGACGGCACCTCTTTAGTTATTTTCCCTGAGGGAACACGTAACAAGGGTGAGGGGGTTATGGAATTCCACGCCGGAAGCTTTAAGCTTGCTGAGAAATCACACAGTCTTATTATTCCTGTAACACAGAATAATACTTCTGCAATATTTGAAGACCAGAAGCCTTTCCTTAAGAAAGCCCACACTGTTATTGAATTCGGAACGCCGGTAGATATGTCATTAATGTCACCTGATGAGAAGAAAAATGTAGCAGCATATATACACGATATTATACTTTCTACTTATGAGAAGAACCAGAATCTTGTGTAAGCATTACACATTTTCTTACGCATTTTCAATATATTATTCTTTTCATTATTTATATTCCGTGATATAATGAACTTTGTGAATTCAGTTTGAATTGTGAATTATTTGTATATTATACAGGAGGAGAACTTATATGCCAGTATGGTCGATAGTTTTATTAGTTATTATAGCAATCCTCGTTGTTGCTTTAATAGCTCTTATTATTGTTGGTAACAAGCTTCGTAAGAAGCAGACAGAGAACCAGGCACAGATTGATGCCGCTAAACAGATTATGTCTATGTTGATTATAGACAAGAAGAAAATGAAACTTAAAGAAGCAGGACTTCCTAAGATTGTTCTTGAACAGACACCTAAGTATCTTCAGAGAAGCAAAGTTCCTGTAGTTAAAGCTAAGATTGGTCCTAAGGTTATGACACTTATGGCTGATCCTAAGGTATACGACCAGATACCTATCAAGGCAGAAGTTAAGGCTGAGGTAAGTGGTATCTACATCACAGGAATTAAGTCAGTTCGCGGTGGCAAGATAGTTGTTGAAGAAAAGAAAGCTAAGAAAGGCTTATTTAAGAAGTTAAAGAAGAACTAAGCCTGAAATTAAACAAAGACACTTATTAATATATTAATGAATGTTAATAACATTTAATATATTAAATATAATAATCACGGTCAGGTATTGTTAATAACACACCTGACCGTGATTTTTTATTTAGACCTTATGATTAATTAATACGGACTTATATTCTGTGCAGGTGCATCTTCCTTAGTAGGTGCTTCCCACTCTCCAGTCTTTTGTTCCTTTGTCTGCTGGGTCTTAGTAGCAGCCTGCTGTGTCGTTGGCGTCTGTGCTTTAGTAGTAGCCTGATGTGTTGTCGTTGCCGCCTTTGTCGTTGGAGTTACAGTAGTAGTTTCATGCTGTGTTGTTGTCTGTTCTTCTGTCTGGCTCTGTGTCTCAGTTTCAGTCTGGTTCTTCTTCGTATAAGAACCATTTGCCGTCTTGAATTCTACCTTTTTCTTATCTTTATGTATATCATACATAAAATCCTTAAATATAGCCAGAGTCTTAACTGAGCTTAATGTCTTAGGATAATCATATCCCATCCATATAGCTGTTGTGTAATACTGGCTGTATCCACAGAACCACGCATCCTTATTAGAGTTAGTTGTACCTGTCTTACCAGCTACAATAGCATTAGATGGCTCTGCTCCGACACCTGTTCCGCTTGTTACTACTGTACGAAGCATATCTGTCATCATTCTGCATGAATTAGTATCATATACTCTTGAACTTCTCTTAGAAGTATCTATAATCGCTTTTCCTGATGTGTTAAGTATCTTCTCAACACAGGTTGGCTGTCTGTATTCGCCGTCATTGACGATTGTTGCATATGCTCCAGCCATCTCCTCTGTCGATACGCCATAAGTAAAGCCTCCAAGTGCCGCAGCATTGGTTGATTTATCCATCCATATTTTATGGAAGCCCATATTAAGAAGAAAACCAATACCAGCCTTAGGTGTTATATCGTCCCTGTATATCTTCCATGCAACAGTATTCTTAGATTTGCTTACTGCTGTTCTAAGTGTCATCTGTCCAGAATATGTGCCGTCTGCGTTAGATGGACCACCATCTATCCTTTCATCATTAACTATTGTGTCTGGATTATTACCAAGCTGTAGATATGGCACATATACAATCACAGGCTTAATACAGCTTCCGGGCTGTCTATAGCTCTGGTATGCCCTGTTAAGTGTATATCCATCAATATCATCCTGTGACCTTGAACCTACAATTGCAACTACATTCCCTGTGCTATTATCAATGCATGTCGCTGCACCCTGTAATTCATATATTCCGTCATCTGACACCTTCTTAAATGATGAAAGATTATTATCTATGGACTCCTGAAGTGAAGCCTGTATATCCGGATCTATGCTTGTATATATTGTATATCCACCATTAATAAGCATCTGCTGGCATGATGAGTAATACTGCTGGTACAGTTCCTCATATGTATTATATTCATCTTCTGTATCAAAGTTATTACGCATTGTAAAACCGTAATATTTCATAAGTTCTTCCGTTGCACAATGCCTTGCATAGGTTTCAACTGAACTGTTCTTATTAGCAGCTTTCTGTCCTGTTATTGTTATCTCCTCAGCAATCGCTGTATTATAAGTCATTGAATCTATATAATCTGCATCACGAAGCTCTTTTAAAATGAGATTTCTTCTTGTAATTGTCGCATCATAATTAGTCAACGGATTATACTTGGTAGGGTTATTAGGTATAGCCGCAATAAATGCCTGCTGTGATACTGAAAGCTCTGAGGCTGATTTGCCAAAATATCCTCTTGCCGCAGCTTCTATTCCATAGTATCCATTACTGAAATATATGTTGTTAAGATAGAATTCCAAAATCTGGTCCTTGCTGTATTTCTTTTCCAGATGTTGTGCTAAGAATATCTCCTTAACCTTTCTCTCCCATGTAACCTCCTGGCTTAAGAATACATTTTTGGCAAGCTGCTGTGTAATTGTACTCGCTCCCTGAACTATTGTATCGTTACGGCTGTTGATTATAACCGCCCTTATAATCGCCTTAATATCAATTCCTGAGTGGTTGTAAAAGTCCCTGTCTTCCATTACAACAAATGAATTTGCAAGTGTCTTTGGTATATCACTCATCTGGATATAGTACATATCTTTAGAAGCTTTCATAGTACATAACTGTTCACCGTTAGTATCGTATATTATAGTCGTCTTTCCATCTTTAAATGTATCTATTGTACTTTCATCTGCTATTCTCTTAGCATCATTCGCAAGCTGAATTACTGTTACAATCTTAGGTCCTGCATATATGCCGCCCGCTATAAGAAGAATAAGTATTATTGATAGTATTATAATTTTTATAATCTTTATCTTTTTGCTCTGTCTTTTCTTTCTTTTCTTAGTTGATTTAGCCATCTGCATATCCTCTTTAATTCTTGTAATAAGTTATAAATACATTTTCCCACTGGTTAAACATCTTGCTGGCATCAGTTAATGCAACTGTTACCATTGAATCAGAAGCAGTATCTATATATGTTATATTTTTAGAATCATAGCCTGTAATTATTACATATGACTCACTTCCGCTCTTGCCTATAACCGGACAGCCATTATCAATAAAATTGAGCATTTTATCGACTGTTACTGACTTCACACTAAGTCCTGCAACACCTGGAATAAGGCTTAATATCTCGTCAGCCGTTTTATCCTGTATATAAGCATTAATATCAAACTGTGCACCTGCATAGGAAGCCACTGTCTGTAATGCCGTTCTAAGAGATGAACCAGCATCAATTATACTAAGTCCTTTAATCTGTGCTGAGGTGTTCCTGTAACGCTTCCATATTGTGTTAGCATTATAATCATTAACTGAACCATATGTGTCATTGGCAAGTATTATAGCCTTTGATATCTGGGTTGTACTATCCTGAAAACGTCCATACCCATATACATAATATCGTCCATCACCGGCAAAATCATTATCAAGCTCCAGCAGTGCATTATCCTTATAACTTACCTCAGAAGATGTCCTGAATTCCACACTGCCTGCCGGAAGTGCTTTCATAAGCTTAATTGCAAGCTCCTGCTTTCTGTTATCTGTAACTATAGTTTCCAGTGTAAGTCCATCTTCTTGTTTATTCTCATCTTTATTAATAAGCTGGTCAATACTTGTACTTTCATAATCACCATCACCTGATTTCACAACTCTTGTAAGATTGATACGCATATCACTTACCGAAGCATCACTTACATATACACCCGGCTGTTCGTATTCCTTTATTACATTGTAATCAGAATCCATTATTTCAAGCCTATACATTGCAAATGTCCTGCTTCCATCCTCTTTTATAAGAATATCAGCTTTATCAGCTATGCCATATACGAAATCTCCATTAATATATCCAAGACATCTTATATATTCATTGTCGTCAGCCTTAATTATCTTCTCGCTGTCCGTACTCATATTGAATATTCGTATTGAGTCTGTACTATATAATCTGCCATTCATACTGTAGGCTATGGCATCTCCATTTTCTGATACAGCATATGTTCCGTCCACAAGCCCAGACACTACTGTCATAACTTCCTTACTTACAATATCTATCGAATACAGTGTATCGTCCATTAATATATAAAATGTATTCTCATCAGCAAGATAAGCTATTCGGCCAACATTCTGTGACAATATGTCATATGGCTTATCCATTGGAATATACAATCTTTCTTCTACTATATTATCTTCATATGAATACTTGCACAAAGATACGCCCGACTCGCCCTCATGCTCACCTCTGTTCATATATCCATATACTATAAAATCGCAGTTGCCATCGTTACTTACATTAAGTATCTTTATTCCGTGCTGGTTATAGTTCTCTCTTATGCCATCTGTTTCATCGGCGTTAAATGAGAATACTCTTGTATACATATTAGTATCAATATTGTAGCACCACAGAGAACCTTCATTGACAAAGTATGAATAAGTTCCCTTCTCGTCAGAATTAAATTCAGCTGTTGTTCCTGACTGTATTCCAAGATTAATCTTAGCTGTTGATAAGATGTCGTTCTTACCGTCAAATATCTGGTTAGCTTCTCTTTCATAATTAAGCAGATAAAATCCGCTTGTAGTCTGTCTTATACGGTAATATTCATACACATTATAAGAGTCATAAGATTCATATTCATTAATAGCACCTATCTTATAATCAAATGTTATTACAGCCACGTCTTTGCTTATCTCCTTAATAACCGGTATAAGCTGGCTTTCTACATATGGTCCCATATCACCCCAGCCAATCTGGCTTAATGTGCTGTTGATATTAACCTTTCCAAAATTATTATTATTGCCAGCAGACGAAGTTTCTATATACTTCTGTATTTCACTTAATCTGTCCTGATTAAATGTACAGGCATTAAAGTCCTCCACAAATGCAAACTTATCATCTATTGAATAGTCTTCACCTGTAATAATTCTTGTATAATAGTGAATTTCTTCGTGTGTGCTTGTCTCTAATATTATCTCAAGAGCATACTGCGTATTATCATCTATAAGATTCTTGATATTCAGTGTGGCAGTAATTGTTTCACCATTATTAACAAGCTCTGTAACTTTGGTATTCTCTATCAGTCCGTTATCTGACAGATTTCTTATCTTATATGTAAGCTCCTGCACCTCAGCTCCATAATTGTGAATAATAATAGGAAGCTGTCTTGTCTTTGCCACTGGAGTAAGATTATCATTAATCAGTGCCTGATTAATCTCCTGTGTAAAACCGTGCAATGAATTGAACTCATTGCCCTCTTCTGACTGCATAGTTATAACAGGAATTGTCGCCGCAGACATAGTTGTTGCCGATGGTGTAACTGACTCAAAACTCATTGACAAAAATGTGAGCACCATCGTAACTATAAATATTATTCCAAGTACAAGATACTTAGAACTTACCTTTTTATCAGATTTTCTCATATTATCTCCATTCTTATATAAGCTTGTCGATTGTCAGTTCCAAATTCAATGCCTCTAACATATCTTTAGTCTTTTCTCTGGCAGAGATGTCTTCTTTACTACTCTTAACTGCCCTTATAAGAAGATTTTTAGGAGTATGCTCCATATCTATGAATTCCAATATCTGTGTATCATAGCCATTAGCTGTAAGAAGCTTGGCTCTTGCCGCATCTGTTACTATAGCCGCCATTCTTTCTTTTAATATGCCATAGTCCATAACCGGCGATAATATATCGCTCTTTATTGTCCTGTTAGCTTCGTGCTGGCAGCAAGGCACTGATAATATAACCTCCGCCCCCCACTTAACTGCCTTGGCAAGTGCATAATCCGTTGCTGTATCACAGGCGTGCAGTGTGACCACCATATCTACCTTGTCCACATCTTTGTACGTTGCTATATCTCCAACATAGAAATCAAGCTTATCATAGCCGTATCTTGTTCTAAGTTCATTACAATGTTCTATTACGTCTGCCTTAAGGTCAAGTCCTATAATTCGTATATTATAACCCTTAAGCTCCTTAAGATAATAATACATAGCAAATGTAAGATAAGATTTTCCACAGCCAAAATCAATTATTGTAAGTTCTCTTTCCTTATCAAGCTTTGGAAGTATATCTTCTATATATTCAAGAAAACGGTTAATCTGTCTGAACTTATCATATCTTGTTCTTATAATCTTACCATCCTGTCCCATAACACCAAGGTCTATCATAAATGCCACAGGCTTTCCTTCTTGTATTATATATTTCTTGGTTCTGTTATGGCTCAGATCTCTCTGTACCTTTAACTGTCCTGCTTTTTTATATTTGCAGGTCAATGTCTTACTCTTGCTTGAAAGTATGGTTGCAGCCGCATCAGTCATATTAATCTGTGCCTGCTTGAAATCCTCTGTCATATAATCAATTATCTTCTTCTTTACATCAGCAGCACTATGGTTAGAATGTAACACCTTTCTTCCTACAAATTCAGACACCTGGTATTCAATCTCATTCTTAAGAATAACTGGTCTTATTCTTACCTTTACTGCCTTATCTTCGCTTTTATTCTTCTGTCCGCTTATAACCATATCTATAAGCTTATCGCTAATACATATATCAAGTAATTGTGTAATATCCAATATCATAACCTCCATTTTAGGCTTACTGTACTATTCTAATATCTTTGCGGACAATACACAAGTAGCAATTAATATAAGCCTATTATCTCAATAAATGTAGTGGTCTGATAGTCTGCAATTTTATTAATAGTCCCCTCTGTTAATTGGGGTCGCCAGATATATATTAGTCTTGTCTGTTGTTTCATCATAATTCATTGATATATTAATATTGGTCTTTTTCTTTCCAATGTACATATAGCCATCTGTGTCTTTATCATAGGCATATATTGTATACAAGTCCTTAGTTCGGCTTGCTTCTGCTTCTTTTGCACCAAGCTGGCTTAATATGTTACCGGTTATCTGATTTCTTTCTTCTATGCTTTTATCACCATCACACTGGCCTGTTATACATACGTTAACATTACTATCAATTCCGTATATATTGCATATTTTTTCAAGCTTCGCCTTGTATGCAGTTGTTGATGTTACTCCTTTGCCTAGCTTTATGTGGATACTTATATAGTTCTTATCCTCATCTGTCGCTTTTATCCCCATAACTACTGTTCCATATAAAGAATCCTGCGTTAATACACATTCCCGTGAAATATAACGGTTATTATACACATTTTCATAAGAGTTATTACCAGAATACTGTATATTATAGCGGTTAATTCCTATCTCTGATGCCATTTTCTCAAGTATAAGGCACATTGCCTGCTCAGATAAGTAATTATCTGACAGCTCTGTATCCACACTTATGTCAGATTGGACATTGTTATCCACATTTTCGCTGAATATACTAACAATATCACTGCCTGTATTATTAACCGCATATATACTTCTTTCCATAAAGCTTCTCACTGCTGTAACAATCCACAGAATAGCCGCTATTGTAACAGCTATCCGCTGTAATTTATATTTTCTGCATTTATACATAAAAAACCTCCCATTAACTAATAACATTATTACCAGTTAATGGAAGGTATATACTTTAATTATTAATCAGCAGCACCTAAACGTGCAAGTGATCTCTTTAATGCCATCTCAGCTCTAGGAACATCAAGATTACTGTCCTTGCTGGCAAGTCTTCTCTCTGCTCTTATCTTGGCATCATTGGCACGATTGACGTCAATCTCATCAGGCCATTCAGCTATCTCTGCTAATATTGTCACTTTATCCTTAAGGACTTCAACAATACCGCCGTGTACAGCCGCCTTCTTAATTCCGTCATTCTGGTGAATAGTCAGCACACATGGAACTAACACTGCAGTAAGTGGGATATGCTGTGGATACACACCTATCTCACCTTCACTTGTAGCTAATTCAACAAATGTGGCTTCACCATTAAAAAATACTCTTTCTGGCGTATTAACCAGAAGCTTCATTGTACCTGTATCCGCCATATCTATTCTCCTTATCAAGATATCTAATTATACTTTAATATCCGTGTCTGATACCTATTTAGATACCTTAGCAAGTACATCATCAATACTTCCACAGTTAAGGAAATAACTTTCTGGTATATCATCATACTTACCTTCGATGATTTCCTTAAAGCCCTGAATTGTGTCACTGATTGGTACATAACGTCCTTCAAGTCCTGTGAACTGTCCTGCAACGAAGAATGGCTGAGAGAGGAATCTCTGTACCTTTCTTGCTCTTGATACGACCATCTTATCTTCTTCTGAAAGTTCGTCCATACCAAGGATTGCGATAATATCCTGAAGTTCTTTGTACTTCTGTAAGATTTCCTGAACATCTCTGGCAACCTTATAATGTTCTTCACCAACGATTCTTGGATCAAGAATTCTTGATGTAGACTCAAGTGGATCTACCGCTGGATAAATACCAAGTTCAACTATAGAACGAGAAAGAACTGTAGTTGCATCAAGATGAGCGAATGTTGTTGCTGGTGCTGGGTCAGTTAAATCATCCGCTGGTACATATACAGCCTGAACTGATGTGATAGAACCATTCTTAGTTGATGTAATACGCTCCTGAAGAGCACCCATCTCTGTCTGAAGAGTTGGCTGATAACCAACGGCTGATGGCATACGTCCAAGAAGTGATGAAACCTCTGAACCTGCCTGTGTAAATCTGAATATATTGTCGATGAACAGAAGCACATCCTGATGATTTACATCACGGAAATACTCTGCCATTGTAAGTCCTGTCTCTGCAACTCTCATTCTGGCTCCAGGTGGCTCATTCATCTGTCCGAACACCAGGGCGGTCTTGTCGATAACGCCTGACTCGCTCATCTCTGTCCACAGATCATTTCCCTCTCTTGAACGCTCTCCAACACCGGTGAATATTGAGTATCCACCATGTACGGATGCGATATTCTGGATAAGCTCCTGGATAAGGACTGTCTTACCAACTCCGGCACCGCCGAACAGACCGATCTTACCACCCTTTGAGTAAGGTGCAAGAAGATCTATGACCTTGATACCTGTCTCAAGTATCTCGATGACAGGACTCTGATTCTCAAATGTTGGCGGCTCTCTGTGGATTACCCAGTGCTCTGTGTCTGAGAGATCCTCCTTGCCATCTATTGTCTCACCAAGCACGTTGAACAGACGTCCAAGTGTCTGATTTCCTACTGGAACTTTGATTCCTGATCCGGTCGCAACGACTTCCATATCTCTTGAAAGTCCCTCGCTGGCGGACAGCATGATACATCTTACTGTATTATTTCCTACGTGCTGTGCTACTTCCATAACACATTTTTTTCCATGATTATCTACTTCAAGAGCATCCTTGATGTATGGCAGATCGTTGTCTGGAAATTCTACGTCTACGACAGGTCCCATGACCTGTACTATCTTACCATTTTTCAAAACATCAGACCTCCTTTACAATTATTTATTGAGCTTATTAGCTCCTGTCTCTCTGAGCTCTGGCGCCGCCCGCGATCTCTGTGATCTCCTGCGTTATGGCTGCCTGCCTTGCTCTGTTGTATTTGATATTGAGATCATCCAGCATCTCCTTGGCACTCTTTGTGGCTGAGTCCATCGCCATCATTCGGCTGTTCTGCTCACTGCAGAAGGACTCTACCAGAGCGCCGTATATATATCCCATGACACAGTTTGGTACGATTCGGTCAAGCACTGCCTTCGGTGAAGGCTCCATGGTAATCTCCTCGTGGAACACATCCGCAGGAACGCCTGCGAAGTCAGTCCTCTTCATAGGGAGGAGCTGTATCATCTGCGGTTCAACGACCACACTGCTCTTCATGTTGGTATATATGATGTATACCTCATCTATATCGCCATTCTCATAGTTCTCAAGCATCTTGTCCGCTATGACTCTGGCTCTGTGAAGACTAGGATTCTGCGCTGTATACTGGAAATGTATATCTATAGGCACTCCCTTCTTTGCGAAGTAGTGTCTTCCCACCTGGCCGACTACATACAGCTCACTGTTTGGGTGGGCTGCAAGCTCCTGCTCAGCGATCTTGATTACATTGTGGTTGTAGGCACCAGCCATACCTTTGTCGGCGGTAATGACCAGATAACCTCGCCTTCTGTCCTCTTCCTTGATTCCCTCTCTGCTGTCGAAATACAGATGCTCCATCTCAGGAACATGTCTGAGCATTCTGGCAAGAGCAACCTGGAGTGTGTAGAAGTAAGGCTCCGTGTTCTCAAGATCTGTCCTCGCCTTTTTAAGCTTGGAAGATGAGATCATATACCTGTCTCTTATACACATCTCCGAGCCCACGAGACATGCGCAGATCT
>ENA-OZEM01000836-OZEM01000836.1-human-gut-metagenome-genome-assembly--contig:-NODE-836-length-12271-cov-6.710052_pt1 | contig 12271 bp, 9 predicted proteins | sample MGYA00245069_ERZ653611 | MGnify/ENA primary metagenome ERZ653611 (study PRJEB26926, sample SAMN06165006) | human gut metagenome | biome: ENVO:00009003; feature: ENVO:2100002; material: ENVO:00002003... | reverse complement strand
CACGTAAGGAGTCGTCGGCAGCGTCAGATGTGTATAAGAGACAGGGATATGCGCCTTGCTCACAGACTTCACTTTCTTGCTGGGTGGAAGAACTACATTCTACACACTCATACAAACGAACATTGGGCTTGTTGCTGCGAACTATCTTCTGTGCAATTCCCTTGATTAGGGACTGCAACTTGTCAATGATTTTGTTTTGGGTAGCAATGCGCTCGTCAAGCAAGTCCAATAGTGCAGCTATTTTATTCATCTCACTATTTTCTTTTGGAAAGAAAAACTCAAAAGATGATAAATCAGAGGAGGTTATTTGGTTTATTCTTGCTCCCAAATTTTCAGAAACTTGTGAAGAATATCGCCTTGTGTTCAGTAACTGATGAACAAAGTGATTTTTGTCAGAACGGAACACCATCATAAATGCACCAAATGTCTGATTGGCATCTGTTTCATATAATATTGCATTTTTCCCAATAAGACGTGCGCTGCCGTTTCTTGCGCATACAAGCAAATCGTCTTTCTTTGTAATAAGTTTCTCTTTCACATTTTTATTGACCCTTACAATATCCTTGTAATCTATGCATCCATTCTGTATATTTGAAGAACGGAACACGATAAGTCCACCTTCAGATACTACATCGGTAGGCTTGTAAGTAAGTCCAATAAAAGACTCACCTATCTCGCCCAAAGATTTCTTCTCCCACTCCCCCTGAAACTCAGGGAATCTGAGATTTGGGACATTGAGTTTCTTATGTTCGTTATTTATTGTCGTTGTCATTTTTAATCCTTAATTTTAGTTTGACCATCACGTTGATGTCTTACGTATCAATCTGTTGTCTCCTTTATGTCAGAAAGCGTTGCTTCAATGTCTTCGATTGTAGGCAACTGGCTTTGTATGTCTTCAGACATGAGCTTTGACAGTTGATATTCAGAGATTCCGATTGGCTGATTTGTTGCTTCCAGAGCGTATTGAGCCATCACGTTATTCTTGGTTTTACAGATAAGCAATCCAATTGTAGGGTTGTCAGTTGGTTTCTTCTTGATATGATTGACGGCACTTACATACATCCCCAACTGTCCCAAATGTTCAGCTTTGAATTTTGTCACTTTCAACTCCACGACCACATAACAACGTAACTCTAAGTGGTAGAATAGCAAGTCGGGATATACTGTATCTTCCCCTACTTGTAGTGGAATTTGACTCCCGACAAAAGCAAAGCCAGTACCCAATTCAAGCAAAAAGCGTGTAACATTTTGAGTAAGTCCTTGCTCCAACTCTCGCTCTCGATATTCTCCATCAAGGGTGAGAAAATCGAAATTGTATGGGTCTTTCAGCGTTTGGACTGCTAATTCGCTTTGAGGATCCGCCAACAACTTGTTAAAGTTATTCACAGCCTTTCCTTGTCGCTCATATAGATTTGTGTCAAGGAAATTGAGCAAGACAGCACGGCTCCAGCCATTTTCTACGGTCTTGTTCAGATAGAATACAGCACGCTCTACATCCTTACATTGCGATATGATGTACAAGTGATGCCCCCAAGGAACAGAGAAGAAAACGTCCTCGCTTATTTGGGCAACAGGTTGTTGTTCCTCATCGCCCTCTAATTTGGCAACAGGTTGTTGCCAAATTATAAGTTGACGATTATAAAACTCATACCATTGGCGAATATACCTTAGATTGCGATACGAAAAGCCTTTCATATCAGGAAACTCAGCCATTAGTTCACGACTCAACTCCTTAAGCCAGCCATCGCCCCAAGTGGCGGACTTCTGCTTCTCACAAATATCCGCCCCCATACGCCAATAAAGGCGGAGCAATTCTGTGTTAACCTTGATTGCCGCCTTAACTTGTGCGCTGCGTATATCTTTCTTCAACTGCGAAACCCAATTTTTGAACTCGCTGTTTCCTGCCAATGTCATATTTCCTGCCATATTTTATGCTTTTTCAATAATCCACCAGTCTGGTGGACAATTTCAATTTGTTGGATAAGCCTATTCAACCAATCCCAATTCTTTCAAATAGCCTTCAATCTCCTTGTCAAGGTCGGCACGTTTGGCTTCCAACTCCTTGATTTCCTTCATGACCGCATGAATGTCGATAGGCTCTTCTTCCTCGAAAGTATCAACGTAACGAGGAATATTGAGATTGTAGTCGTTTTCTGCCACCTCTTGCAGTGTGGCAAGATGGCTGTACTTTTCTATTTCCTTGCGCTCACGATAAGTATCTACAATTTTCTTGATGTGTTGCGGACGGAGTTTGTTCTGGGTCTTTACCTTTTCAAACTCCTTGCTTGCATCAATGAACAGGATGTTGTCATCCTCTTTACGGCATTTCTTAAACACCAAAATACAAGTCGGAATGCTTGTGCCATAGAAGATGTTGGCAGGGAGTCCGATGATGGCATCCACATAGTTCTTCTTCTCAATGAGAAAACGACGGATTACGCCCTCGGCATTACCACGGAACAACACACCATGAGGAGCAACACAAGCCATTGTGCCACCCTCATTAAGGTGGTAAATCATGTGGAGAATAAAGGCGTAGTCGGCTGTCTTGCGTGGTGCCAAGCGTCCTGCCTTGCTGAAACGGTCGTCGTTGTTGAACTTGTCTGCTGCACTCCATTCGGCAGAGAAAGGTGGATTTGCGACGACAGCGTCAAACTGAGTGTCGCCAAAAGCATCAGCCTCTAAAGTATCGCCATTCTCAATGCGGAAATTGCTGAACTTGATACCATGCAGAAGCATATTCATACGAGCCAAGTTGTAGGTCGTAGGGTTCTTCTCTTGTCCGAAAATCTCGTTGGCATGACCGATGCTTGCAGCACGGAGCAGCAACGAACCACTACCGCAAGTTGGGTCATAGACATTGCGCAGTCGAGCGTGACCGATGGTAACAATTTCTGCCAAGATACGGCTCACTTCCTGAGGTGTATAGAACTCGCCAGCCTTCTTGCCGGCACCTGCTGCAAACTGGCTAATCATATACTCGTAGGCATCACCGAGAATGTCAATCTCTTGCGATGCTTCTACACCGAAATCTATGTCATCAAGGGCAAGAAGAACATTGCTCACCAATGTGTTCTTATCATCAGCTGTCTTTCCCAACTTAGGCGAAGCAAGGTCAATGTCAGAGAACAGACCGCCAAAGTCCTCTTCGCTGTCCTGTCCGAGAGTGCTGTCCTCAATGCGCTTCAATGAGCGTTCGAGCATAGGTAGGATGTTCTCTTTCTTCTTAATGCTTTCAATGACTGACGAGAACAGGAAGTTTGGCTCTATGAAGTAGCCGATGTTTTCCAAACAGTCAGTCTTTACTTCTTGTTGCAATGCTTCAATATCCTCGTCTTTCTCCATTGCCCACAATTCCTTGAACGTGACTTCATCATCCACCAAGGCGGAGTTTGCATGTTTCTCTATCTTCTCCGACAAATACTTGTAAAAGATAAAGCCAAGGGTAAAATACATGAAGTCACTGGCTGACATATTGCCACGCAGTTTGTTTGCGACTTCCCAAAGCTGGTCACGGAGTTTCTGTTGTAATTCTTCGCTCATATCGTTATTTCTTTTTTATTTTCAATGTTTCACTAATAAAGACATTGTCATCGTCTTTGTCTGTTATATACTGATGGCAATACTTCCCTTTCCCCTTATTTAGTATTATAACGCTATTCCAAAAAGAGGTATGTTTGATGGTATAGCCTGGGTCTAAACAAAATATTTTTTCAACAACCCCTTCTTGCTCTTCATAGCCAATAGCAAGTATTGCATGAGCACCACCTCTAAATGATATGGCAGTAACCAAAGGCAAGTTGTCATTTATTGCAGTTTTAAGTTCTTCTACAAATATGGTTTGGTCTGATAGAGAAGCCGTATATTGTAGTGCAGATGATGTTACTTCTTTAGCAAAAGAGTGAGAAAGTTTTTCTTTGATTTCTGAGAAATAGAAACCATCACGGCAAAGTCCTTCTGTTACAAAGAACTCTTTGAAAAGCCTTCCTTTGGCGGTATTTCCTTTGAATGTAGTGTTCAAGTTTACAACTTGGCTACGAGTGAGAACCTTTAGTATAAGAAGATTCATCATCATAGAATACACAGCACATGCTCCATCCATTTCACCTTGTTGTAAATGGATAGGTTGCCACTTGCGGTTATACACGCTAACTCCAAGAGCCGTTATATCTATATCTCTAACTATCTTTATCATTGCAATTTTGTCATTCCCAACTGAATGTTCTTATAATAGAACGCAGTTTATCGAGTATTCTTGTTAATGCTTTGCGCTTTTTTATCAGTCCCAAGTGCTTCTCTTTCAATGCCTCTTGTATGATTTCTGGCTGCTCCTTTTGTAGATAGTCATATTCAGAAAGGTAATGATTGAGCACGGAAGCGTCCAAATCTTCGTCCTTGGCAAGCGTATTGATAGCATTGTTACGCTCTGTGACGATATAGTTGTTCAATCGCTCTTCAAGGTCGCTCGTACCGTCAGCCTTTTGTTTGCGAGCCATGAAGTTGTCACGGTCATCATCTACATTCTTCTGGATAAATCCGTCAATGAGCTTTGCCTTACTGCGAAGTTCGGCATCCTTTATCATTGTGTCGATGATGTGCTTGCGCTTTTCTGAATAATCCTCGCTGTATGGATTGAGGTCTGCAATCAACTCCAAAATGTAGGCAACATTGATAATGTCACTATGCAACAATTCCAAGCAGAAGTCAATATCCGTAAGTTTATGATCTTCTGGAGTTGGTTCGTCTTCATTAGGGTTGGGAGTTGGCTTTGGTGCAGGTGGGTCAACCAAAATAATGCTGTCATGAATGTCAAGATACTTGCTGCGGAAGTCCATAAACTGCTGTTCGGTCATGCCAAGGTCGGGAGCATCTACATCAAACTCGTCATACACCTGTATCTCTGCGTGTTTCTTGATGATGTCACGGAAAGCAAGGATAAACTGCTTCTTGTCGTTCTCGCTTTGGAGATAGTCCACGTAATGTGGTTCGGGATAATGTGTCAAGAAATCCTTGGTCAGTTCTTGATAGTTCTTCTTCACATCATCAAACGGCGGACGCACTATATCTTCAAGATTGTTGCTGTTGCTGAAAAGTTTGATAGACTCGTCCACCTTGCTTTTCAAGTCACGGAAGCACACCACCTTTCCGAAACGTTTCTTCTCGTTCAGCACACGGTTGGTACGGCTGAACGCTTGCAGTAAGCCATGATACTCCATGTTCTTATCAACATAGAGCGTGTTGAGTTTCTTGCTGTCGAAGCCAGTAAGGAACATTCCTACCACAAGGCAAAGGTCGAGAGGCTTCATGTCGGCCTTCTTTTTCTTCATGCGGAGGTTGATGTCATCGTAATACGCGCGGAAGTTTTCGGTGGTGAAACTCGTTCCATACATATTATTATAGTCATCCATGATGGCTTGTAACTCGTCAGCCTCACCTGTGCTGTCGCTTACATAGCCACCTGTGTTCATGCCTGTCTGCTCGTCATCTTGGCTGCTGTTGGCAGCGTATGTGAATACCGCACCAATTCTAATCTTCGGATTGAGACTCTTGAATATCTTGTAGTAGCGGATAAGCATTGGCACAGACTGCACGGCAAACAGTGCGTCAAACTCACCGTCAAATGTTGACTTATTGAAATTATTAAGGATGAATTTGGCTATCTCCGTCATGCGGTCTTGCTCGGCATTGTCCACATCCTCGTTGCCGTGGTAATACTCCACAAGGAAACCGAGCACGTTTTCATCGGCAATGGCATCCTTAATAAGATACTTGTGAAGGCAGTTACCGAAAATCTCTTTTGTAGTGTGTCCGTCCACGGCATTCTCCACAAAAATAGGCGTACCAGTGAAGCCGAATATCTGCGTGTTGTCAAAGAACTTCACGATGTTCTTATGGCATTCTCCGAAATGGCTTCGATGACATTCATCGAAAATCATTACGATACGAGAATGGCGTATTTCCTCAATGCGACTACTGTACCACTGCTTGCTAACAGCGGCATTCAACTTCTGGATGGTAGTGATGATAATCTTAGAATTGCTGTGCAGACGCTTCACCAACTCATCCGTGTTGTCGGTACTGTCAACGGCACCAGGCTCAAAGGCCTCGTATTCGGCTTGCGTCTGAGTGTCAAGGTCGTGGCGGTCAACCACAAACATAACCTTATCCACATCGTCCAACTCAGAAACGAGTTGTGCAGCCTTGAATGAGGTCAAGGTCTTGCCTGCACCAGTTGTATGCCAAATATAGCCATTGTCGTTGGAGTTTTCTACACGGTCAAGAATTTTCTCCACCGCATAGAACTGATAAGGGCGAAGCACCATCAGGCACTTGTCACCCTCATGCAGAACGATGTACTTGCCTATAATCTTGCCCAACGTACACTTGTCGAAGAACACTGTGGCAAACTTCTCCAAGTCGTTGAACGGCACATTGGCTGCATCCGTCCAGTTGAAAGTGAACTTATAGCCACTATTCGGGTTGTTGGCGAAATAGCGAGTGTTCACACCATTGGATATGACAAACAACTGGATATAGTCAAACAATCCATGAAAGGAAGTTTTGTGGTAGCGTTGTATCTGGTTGTACGCCTGTTTCAACTCCACACCTCTGCGCTTCAGTTCAATCTGAACCAAAGGCAAACCGTTAATGAGTATCGTCACATCATAACGGCACTTTTTCCTTCCTTCAACTGTAATTTGGTTGGAAACTTGAAACTCGTTTTGACACCAATGGGTACGGTTCAAGAACTCCACCCACAGGCGTTCACCACTTTCAAGTTCAAGCGGAAAGAGGTCACGCAGTTTCTTTGCCTTTTCAAAGCGAGTGCCACCTTCAAGATAAATTAGTATCTTTTCAAACTCAGACTCTGTAAATTCGGTGCGACCGAGTTCTTCCAATTTCTTCTTGTTGTGTTTCTCCAACTGTTTCTTGAAATTGGCAGACAGGTTCTTCTCCTCCTCAATATGAACATACTCGTAGTTCATCTTTTGAAGAGTGTCTATAAGTCCGTTTTCGAGAGCGGCTTCACTTTGTACTGGCATATCTTATTTCTTTTTTATCGTTACACTTAGGAGAGTATGACTATTCATCCATTTGCAGGAAATGAATATTCAAGGTATTCTCTATTTTGCTTATGGCTTCAAGCGAAAGATTTTCTCGTCCTTTTAAGATTTTGGAAATGTATTGTTGTGTACAGCTCATTTTCTCTGCCAACATCTTTTGAGTCATTCCAAGTTCCTTCATCCTTGCGGACATGGCATTGGCTATCATTTGCGAATGGCTCAACCACGGTTTTTCTTCTTGACCCATTTGTGTTCCTGCATTTTGAACAGGAGATATTGTTTCCTTTATCATCTTAGACGTATTTCGCTTTGTTCCATTTATAATTTTGGCTATTGCCATTTTGCCTACAAAGATAACTGATTTTAATGAGAAAACACAACTACGAGGTTGTTTTCTGCATAAATGAGGCGAATTTGTGCGGTTTAAGTGCCATTTGTAGCCATTTCTTCTTCGAAATAAGCTTTATAGCATCACCAATCGCTTCACTCGCTGTACTGTACTCACGCCCTTTCCGCTTAACTTCGCTACATCCCGAATAGAATATCCTTTGCGGAGCAAACTTATTACTTCCCTATATTCGACTTTCATCTGTTCAGTCGTTTTTACAGAGCCAACCTTGCGTCCGAGTTTTCCTCCTTTCTCTATATACCGCTTCCTTCCTGACTGCAATCGGAATGAGATATTATCACGTTCCAACTGCGCACAGGTCGAAAGCGTGGCTATCATTATCGGGGCAAAGAGGGACGGATGTCCTTCTTCGTCCAATAATGTAAGCTGTTCCTTTTGAATGTAGAGATTAATGCCACAGTCAATGAGTTCCTTGACAGAGGCAAGCACTTCAAACGCATTACGCCCCAATCTTGACAGTTCACTGACAAGTAGGATCCCAATGCGGTTTGCCTTGCAGTATTCCATTGCCTCATACAACACTGGACGCTCATCATTCTTCTTTGCGCCAGAGATGTGTTCCTCAAAGACCTTGCAGACTTCGATACCCTTATATTTTGCATACTCCGACAAGTCCTTGACCTGTCTTTCCGTGCTCTGTCTGTCACCAATACTGGAGACACGAGCGTATATTACTCCTGTTGTCATCTATATCAAAGATTAAATTGAACATAAAAAAGCCTGTGTCCAGATAAGTCTTGCAGATTTATTTGAACACAAGCGTTTTTTGAATACAGCCTGACGGCGATTTTCCAACAAAAGGGAAGAAGTAAGACTTCTCCGTTGTTCGCACTCTGCTGTATGTCTCAATCAAACACGCCATTAAACAGATTGACCGCCTCTATCTTCTTTTCAAGAGCCACTTTTGCATAAACTTCGGTTGAAGTGATGCTTCCATGTCCCAAAACATCCTTCACTGCTGATATGTCTGCTCCTGCTGAGATAGCCAACGATGCTGTCGTATGCCGTGAGCAATGGTAGGTCAAATCCTTTTCTATGCCAGCCTTTTCTTTAAGTCTTCTTACGTATTTCGATACGTTGTCTGACTTCTTGACAAGGTGAAACACAAGACTTTCCGGATTGTCATCCGTCCGAGGTGGCAACAACGATTGCGCCATTTCATTGAGCGGAATAATGGCAGGACGCTTTGTCTTTCGCTGTATGATGCTGATTGTTGGCACGCCATCTATCATTTTAATATCACACCACCTTAGATGCTGCATATCGCCAAGGCGAAGGGCTGTCATGGATGATAAACCAAATGCGAGTTGTACGGTTCGTTCATTCTTGCATTCAGCTTCCACCGCCAGGAAACGTGTGAGTTCTTCTGGCGTAAGATACTCTCTGTGTTTGTCAGGAGCATGGAAGCGTTCCAACTTGTTTAGACTGTGTACTGGATTGAATTTTACAAGTCCTTCACGCATAGCCTTGTTAAATATCGCTTTGACAGTTTCCTCAAACAACAGTAATGTGTAATCAGCCAACCGTCCTTCGTTGGTCTTGATTTGGCGTTTGTTGCGATACTTGTTGCGCATATAATCAAAAAGACCGCAAATTTCATCTTTACTGACATCTTTCAGCAGGATGTTTTTCTTATCTACTCTCCGTAAATAAGTGGCGATACGCTTGCGGACAACATTCTTATGACCTATCATCTTCTTGCAGTTGCCACAATCAACAGACCATTTGATATAGTCATCGCACCATTGTAGCCAAGTCAAGCCGTTGCCTTGTTCTTCGCTTTTGGCATTCTCTTTCTCCAATACAAGAGGGGTGAGGATGCGCTCTGCTCGTATCTCCATAGCCTTGTTGTATGTAAGCCGATTGTGCTTTGCAGCACCAACGGCATCATCGGGCAAGAGATAGAGGTGCAAGTTTTCTCTCTTACGGTAGCCAGTCTCGTAGTATTCCAGATATAAGGCTCTTTTGCCTTCCGTCAGCTTACGTTCCTTGATTTCTATCTTCATTGTATTACTGGTATTTGGTCAAACATTCCGTTCACGAGGTTCACGGTCTCCAACTTCTTCTTGTCAACAATCTTGGCGTAAATCTCCGTCATCTTGATGCTCTTGTGTCCGAGTATCTTGCTTACTACATAGATACTTGCACCAAGGGTCAGGAGCATCGTAGCCGCCGTATGTCGTGAGCAATGGTAGGTTATATGCTTGGTTATTCCTGCTGCCTCCATCCATTCTTTCAGAACCACTTCTACAGTTGTAGATGTGATTGTCAAGTTGTGGAAGATGTTGTCTATGCCTTCTTCTCTTTTAGGCATCCACTTCTTTGTTTCTTCCGACAAGGGGATGGTTACTCTATCCTTGGTCTTGACTTGGATATGGTCAATGTATTCTGTCTTGCCGTCAGCAGCCTTGTGGATTTCACTCCAGTTCAAGGCTTTCATGTCGCTATATCGCAGACCGGTGAAACAGGAGAATAGAAAGGCTTTCTTCACCAGTTCATAACGGCATGGTGTGTTCATCACCTTCTTTATTTCCTCTATCGTCAGAAACTCACGCTCAGCCACTCGCTTCTGTGGCTTCTCCTTTGCCTCCAACAGCAAGAATGGATTTTGCTCAATCAGTCCGTCCCTTACTGCCTTTGCCAATGACGAGCCGAAATAGTTGACGAACATACGGCAAGTGGTGGTGCTGAGTTGTTTCTTTCCATCATTGTAGGTGCAAGTCTTCAAAAAAGTAATGAAGCCTTTGCAAAACTCCTTATCCACGTCTTTCAACAGAAACTCTGGCTTGCCTATATGTAATAGGTATTGGTCAATGCGAGCATGAGTGTTTCGCTTTGTCTTCATGGAAGACTCAGACAACTCGGCATTGTACTTCACAAAGTCATCCATCCACTTGGTAAGTGTCATGCGTGACTTCTTCACCTTGTCCCAATCCACAAGACCCTCTCTCTGGATGTCAAGATAGAGGCTGATGTTGCCACCTGCTATCTTCTTCTCTCGGATGCGCACAGGCTCCTTCAAACGGATTTCTTTCTTCTTTCGTCCCATTTTATTTCCTTTCTTTTCTGATGTTAATATATTCTTTTATCACTGATTATCAAGCATTTAGCTTGCGATACAAAGATAATACAACGAGGGACAAAAACGAGACAAAAGTGGGTAAACAATCCGCTAATTTAGGAAAGAATAACGAACCAATCCAAAATCGGCTTTCATTCCTAATAGACTGTAAATCAGTGATATTACATCACCTTACTATCCTTTCATTTCCGATGGTTAGACCCGCTTGGGATAATTGGTGGATATTGCAGATGTGCATGGCGCTGGCCGCCCTGTTCGCTATCGTCATGGCGGCAGGCATGGCGTACAAAATGATGGTCAAGCACGAGCCTTTGGACGTGATGAAGCTCTTCAGACCGCTGGCCGTGTCGCTCATTCTCTGCTGGTGGTATCCTCCGGCAGACACGGGCATGGCAAACAGCGGGAGCAACTGGTGCTTTTTAGATTTCCTCTCCTATATCCCGAACTGCGTCGGTTCGTACACACATGACCTGTACGAGGCCGAAGCCTCGCAAATCTCGGACAAGTTCGAGGAAGTGCAGGAGTTGATTTACGTGCGCGACACGATGTACACTGCCCTGCAGGCACAAGCCGATGTCGCCCACACGGGTACGTCCGATCCCAACCTTATCGAGGCAACGATGGAACAAACTGGCGTGGACGAGGTTACGAACATGGAGAAGGATGCAGCGAAGCTGTGGTTCACGTCGCTGACATCGGGTGTCATCGTGGGAATAGACAAAATCATCATACTTATCGCCTTGGTGGTGTTCCGTATCGGTTGGTGGGCTACGATTTACTGCCAGCAAATTCTTTTGGGAATGCTCACCATTTTCGGACCTATCCAGTGGGCGTTTTCGCTCCTGCCCAAATGGGAAGGCGCATGGGCGAAGTGGCTCACGAGGTATCTGACGGTGCATTTCTACGGGGCGATGCTCTACTTCGTGGGCTTCTACGTACTGCTGCTGTTCGACATCGTGCTCTGCATACAGGTGGAGAACCTGACGGCGATAACGACAAGCGAGCAGACGATGGCAGCTTACCTGCAAAACTCCTTCTTCTCGGCGGGCTATCTGATGGCGGCAAGCATCGTGGCCCTGAAATGCCTGAACCTCGTCCCCGACCTTGCGGCATGGATGATACCGGAGGGTGACACGGCGTTCTCAACCCGAAACTTCGGCGAGGGCGTGGCGCAGCAGGCTAAAATGACGGCAACAGGCGCAATGGGTACGGTAATGAGATAACAAAGTAACGATAAATATTCAAACAAAATGGTCATCAAGAATTTAGAGAACAAAATCAAACTGGTCGGAATTATTTGCACCGCCTTTCTTGTGGGCTGCGTCATCATCAGCGTGTCGAGTATCTGGACGGCCCGCACGATGGTTACGGACGCTCAAAAGAAAGTGTATGTGCTGGACGGCAACGTGCCCATACTGGTACGCCGCACGACAATGGAGGAAACGCTCGACGTGGAAGCCAAGAACCATGTCGAAATGTTCCACCACTACTTCTTTACCCTTGCTCCCGACGACAAGTACATCCGCTACACGATGGAGAAAGCGATGTACTTAGTGGACGAAACGGGCTTGGCGCAGTACAATACGCTCAAGGAGAAAGGCTTCTATTCCAACATCTTGGGAACGAGTGCCGTCTTTTCGATTTTCTGCGACAGTATCACCTTCAACAAGGAGAAGATGGAGTTCACTTACTACGGACGGCAACGCATTGAGCGGC
>ENA-OZEM01000834-OZEM01000834.1-human-gut-metagenome-genome-assembly--contig:-NODE-834-length-12321-cov-4.019077_pt1 | contig 12321 bp, 6 predicted proteins | sample MGYA00245069_ERZ653611 | MGnify/ENA primary metagenome ERZ653611 (study PRJEB26926, sample SAMN06165006) | human gut metagenome | biome: ENVO:00009003; feature: ENVO:2100002; material: ENVO:00002003... | reverse complement strand
ATCTACACGTAAGGAGTCGTCGGCAGCGTCAGATGTGTATAAGAGACAGGAGTGCTTCGACTTAACGATTCCGATCTGCTTGAGAGTGCTAATGGTGTTCTGTCTTTTGATGGATCAGGGCATACTGTTACAATAAATGGATTTCCTAATAATAATATAACCATAAGCAATAGGGCAGATTTTGCCCGTGCGGCTTTGATAATGCAGCATGATAGCAACGATTTTGTTAAGTATAGCGGTGCTAGCAGGGCAGATATGCTTGCTGCAAATATCAGCCTTAGTGCAGATGTTGATATAAGCGACACAGGTCTAACCGGCTTTATGCGTGATAATGGTGAGGATACATTCACAGGCACGCTTACTGGCAATAGTCATAAACTTACCATGACAGTGGGAACAGAAAATGATAAAATAGTTTTCCATACTCACAACGGACTTTTTGCAAAGACAAGCGGTGCAAAAATAAGCGATTTAACGATTGTTTCAAACTTTAATATTGTCGGTGACAATGTTTCTGGCGGTGATGCTTGTTATATTGGTTCTGTATCTGCATACAACAGCGGAGCTTTGACTATTGACAAAGTGACCGCTGATGTGACCGCATCTCCAAGTGGTGCGTATACTAATTTTGTCGGAGGTCTGGTTGGATATGTTGCTGACGCCACAAGTGAAGTTTCGTTCACTAATTCTGCTGTAACAGCAAATCTTACATACAATAATAGCACAACAAAGGTAGATTGTACTTGTCTTGGCGGAGTTATCGGAATGGTAGGAGCTGTTACATCAAAGCCTACAACTGGTATTAAGTTTGATAATGTCACTGTTGGCGGAAAGATAACTGACAAACACACAGGAAGTAACTCTAGAGTTGGCGGACTTATTGCAGAGGTCGGTGCTAAGGATAATTCAGCTTCTGTTGTACCTAATAAGATATCTATCACCAATGTTAATATTAATGCTTTAACAATAAATTCTAGTGGTAAATCAAATAGCGGTGGATTTTTAGGGCATAACTGGTATAGAGTAGAAATTGATCTGAATAGTTTGAATGTAAACGATTCAAGATTAACAGTGAACAATGGCACAGAACTGGGCGGCCTTGTACTTTCCACAACAGGTTATTGGAGCATAAAAGAGGTTAGCTTTGACGGTGTGACAGTGAAAGCAACAAAATGTATAAATTTCGGCATGCTTGCCTCAACTCTTTTTGGCAGAGATTATGACTCTTATGGCTTTGACTATTTTAAAGGTGAAAATGTCAATAATTACAGAAGCTCACGAGATGCAACTTATTTTGAACTTACTGAACCTGATGGATATAAGATCTTACATAATACTACGATCAATATAAGCCCAAGCTATTCGTATTTTGATGAGATAGCTCGTTGTAGTATTTATTATTCTTCTTCAGCTAGTTTTATGTCTAATCGTCAAGCCATAATTTCAATTCCTGCTGTTACAGCGGACGGAGAGCGTTTGCTGTATATGGACGGAAAGAACTGCAATACCTATCAAAATCAAACAACAAATAATGGTGCTGTGTGGAAAAATAATTCTTGGGCAAGATATTATTATAACCTTGATGTATATAAAAACGGTAAAGCCACCACAGGCGGAGCTAAGGCTGTTGAGTGGAGCGCAAAGCTTTTTGCGGCAAATAATATAAAAGCATATATTAATAGCACAAATATAGATTTTCCAACAGATCCAGAAATAGATTTGACAGGATATTCATTTTATCCAGTTGATACAAATGGTTGTAATATAAAATCAAATTCAACTATTACTTTTGAAAATAATGGCTTTAATCAGTCTGAAATGGTATCAAGCAGTAATAGTGACAATTATGCCCGTACAACTGACGGCATAGATGGAACAAATTTAACTAATTACCATAATCAACATTACATGATGCAATGCGGACTTTTCAGAAATGAGAATGGAGCTGTTACCATAAGCGGCAAACTGACTTTTAAGGGAAATATCGGTAAAGTTAATAATGGCTCTGGTGCATTGGTTTGCGGCTCGGTTGCTGACGACACCAATACTACAAAAAAATCTGTCAAAATTACCGGCAGTATCGTTCTTGATGATCTGTATGTGAATGATACTTCTTTAAGTTTAAATGGTGAAAATTCTTATGCCCCTTTGCTTATAAATAAGATAGGCAACATGACAGAGATCACTATAAAGAATGTGTCACAGAAAAAACACAGTATGACTGCTGAAAAATATTACAAAGGCGGTCAGAATTATGCTGCAACAAGCCTTATAGGCAATGTAGGAAGCAAAAAGGGTCAAAATATATCTCTGACTTTCTCAAATATCAAGCTTGACGCAAGTAATGAAAATTCAATTTTCAAAAATGCTACTTTGCTTGAAAGCTTTCAGCATTCTGACGGAGCAGGCTCTTCTGCAATATACAACTATAAATGGGATGACGATTGGGGTACAGACTCAACTGGCAATATTAAGCATAATGTAACCTACGGAAAAGAAGTGTCTGACACCATAAAGAATCGTGTAGATGATTTGAGCAGGCAGAATAAGTATCATGGCGATTGGAGTAGAGATGACAGGTATACTTCCCCTGTCAAAAATAACGCAACAGAGGAATATAGCTTTACAAGTTACAAGCCATATGTTGCTAAATCGTATGATGCCACCCAAAACTATGATGAGATAGACGTAAACCTTGAGCGACCATATCTGGACGAGGGTTGCGGAACATACTCTGATCCATATATCCTTGACGCTTCCACACTTGCAGAGGTCGCACGAGTTATCAGTACAACCGCACCTACAAATGGCTGGGAAGTAAACTATAATGCAAATGTTTCTGCCGATAAAGCGACTGTTAATGCTAATAGTGCTTTTTGCAAAGGCACTAATCATAAAACTTATACTTATGATGGAACAGGCAATTTCGTAAGCGGAAAGGAAAAAGTTTTAAAAGATAACATTATCAAATATCTTTGCGAGGCTTATTACAAGATAAATGATGATATAGTTCTTGGCAGTTCTTTTGCAGGTCTTGGCGGAACATCAAACAGTTACGTTTTCAGGGGCGTTATTGTTGGGCAGAAGAAATCCGACGGAACATATCCAACTATCACCAATAATTCTGCAAGCCCTCTCATCAGGTTCAGCAGCGGAAGTGTTGTAAAAGATATCAATATAAAATATACCAAAGAAGTAACGCTTTCAAAAAACAATAATAATAAATTAAACTATAGTACCAAAAAGACGGAGTATTATGGCGGTGTTATGGGCGTTGTGTTCGGTGGAGATAATATCATTGATAATGTCAAGGTAACAAATCCTAATATAACATTTGCAAATAACGATAACAGCAAACAACATCTCATTACTGCAGGCGGATATGTTGGTGCCATAGTTTACGGCGGCGTTATTTTCAGAAATATGGACATCGTTGCCAAAGATAGTGCGCTTACAACCAACAATACTGAGGCAGTGGGTGAAAACGTATATACCAATCTTTTTATCAATCCATATATAGGCAGAGTTGTAAACGGATTTGCTATCGAAGAGGGAACAACGTTTGGTAAGTCAACTAACCTTAACAATGGCAGGAAAAATAATCTCATCACGCAGTTTAAGAGTGTGCTAAGTGATGATGAGAAATTAAATGTTATTGCCGGCACGACCAATATTATTGAAGTACCTAATGCACAGGCGTTGTTTATGCTGTCTATCATATCACAGTCCGGTATGGGATATACAGACCGTAGAAACAATACTTGCGGATATGGTCATTATACTTTTACTCGAAATGCAGACTATTCAAAAGTTGGCACAGCTACATTGACTTCTGATGATAAAGATTACAAAACTGCTATCTCAGATTATCAAAGACTTGAAAAGGCTACAAGCAGGGAATATGAAAAGAAAAATTCTGTAATGCTAAAAAAATATACAAAGCCAAGTGAAAAAGGTCTTTATGAAGCAAAGTGGGCACACGAATTAAATAAGAACTTTACTGTTAAACTCACAGGAAATAAAACCTATGACCTCACCGAAACCGGTTTTCGTGGTATAAATCAGTTGTTTGATGCAAAGGATAGTAACCTTGGCGACATTAAATGTGATTATACTTTATCTTTGACAACTATCCAGGGAAATGATAAGACTATAAAGCTCGATACAGATATAAAAGCCTATGCTGTGAAAATAACGGATAACAAGAGCGGTAGCACTATTGAATTCCAAGATGTGGATAACTATAAATATCGTACCGCATTTGCCTCCGTAAAAGGAGTTGGGTTGATAAACTGTTCAACGTATGCTTTAACTGTAAATAACCTTAAGCTTTCCGGCAAGATCAGCGTTAAGACGTATAACAACGATGGACAATCGTATGTTAATGAAGACCTTTCTACAGGTGGTATCGTTGGCGGAGTACAGAATTCTTGCAAGTTTATCGGAATAACATTGACCGATCTTGAAATATATGGCGCATATACTGTGGGAGGACTTATAGGAAAGTCAACAAATGATATCAATATAAGTAACGTTAAGTCTGAAAACAGTGGCGTTTATGTGTATGGCGGATTTGAAACAGGCGGTCTTGTGGGAAATTCTCAGAAAGGCAACGAATTCGCTGTTAAGGATTTTAAGATAAAAATTAATAAAGTTGAATTTGCTAATCTTGATAAAGGCACAAAAACTTGGTTTGGCGTAGGTGGAATCGCAGGTTCTGCAAATATCAAAACGACAATAAGCAATGTTCAGCTTACAGCCTATAATGAAGACAGCTTTATCGGTTCAAAAAAAGACAATAAACCCCTTGCAACCCAGACAATGAACGAGGGCGGTCTTATAGGACTGTCTAACGGAGCCTGCACAATAACAAATACAAGCGTCAGCGTCGATGTTTATGGTAGTAATGCCGGTGGATTCGTTGGAATAAACAAAAACCAGTTGTCTATCAATGACTGTTACTATGGAGGAACATCTGAAACATCAGCTTGCGGTGTTTATGGCTATACAAGTTCAGGCGGAATGGTCGGCACACAGAATGCGGCTGTGACCATATCAAAGTCTGCCGTAAAAAATGCAACGATAGGTATACCAACTGCTAAAAATGGTGATGTAGGTATCGGAGGTTATGTTGGTATAAAAGCTAATGGTGATCTGAAGATATCTGATTGTGAAGTCAACAATGTTACTCTGTCAGCAGAAGATAAGTCCAATGGTGCAGGTGCAGGCGGCGTGATCGGTCATAATGACCGTGGAAGCACATATGCTTATGATATTCTCATAAATAAATTAGGCTATGTAAGAGGCAACAATAGCGTGTCTGTTTCTAACTTGATAGGTTGGAACAATGATAAAAATCTATCATCCAAATTTATCGGAGTATCGGTAAATAACACGGATTGTTTACCTGATATACAGTATAATGCTTCACAGATACCTACCAACTTTATCGCAGTTCATGCTGACTATAACGGCGATCAGAATAATACTCAAAATATCGGTGATGGAAGCAGTTCACACGTTGATATCTATTCACCTTATGTCAATATAAACCCAAGCGTTACTGTCGGCGGTAAGACTTTCGCAGGTGATCTTGTTGGCGGAAATATGCAGACTATCATTAGTGACGCTGCTTCTTATACGAATGGCACAAAGACAAAATCCTATGGCATAAACAGTACTATAAAGACATATGCAGAGAATTTGGATAAATCAAAGCTTACAACATTTCGTCAGGCCTCTGAGCTTGATGTTCAGGAGCTGAACGATCTTCCAGTTTTGCTTGTAGATGATAACTCATCGTTGAATATTACACAAATGCTCGCAAAGTATATCTCAGTTCTGACAAATTGTGATGTTTGCGACAGCAGTTCAAATAAGCTGAAAATAACAGATCTTATGAATGTAAGCACAGCGACTTATGTGTATGATAACGGCGTTTTGAAAAAATCAGACAAAAGCACTCTTACGTTTAACAGCAAGACAGGATATTTCAAGGTCACAGACGGTCAGTATGACAATGACGGCACAAACAGATTTACTGTCATTACTCTTGATTATATCGACCCAACGGGAAGTGACAAAACTGCTCTTAGACTTCATATTCCTGTTTTTGTAAGAAAGGTGCTTGATTTCAGCTTCCAATCTTACGTTATCTCAGGCACAGACTATAACCATTCTCACTATACGGATAAAACAAAGCTTGCTTTTGAGAGCTTTGATGCACCTGTTACTACTTATTTTAAGTATTCCTATTACAAATCCGCTAACGAATGGGAAAAAATGCTTAATAATGGTGACAGTCTGCTTTGGAGCTTTGATAAAAAGCTTTATCTTATTGGTGATAGTGCCACTGACAGTGGTGTGCTTACCGATGATACAAAGCTAACTCTTGTTGATGCAAATAACAATGACAAGACTTATCATTCTACCGCAAGTGATGCTAAGTTTAATAAAACAACCGGTGAGCTTGACTTGACAAATATAAGTGGCTTTAAACCGGTTACAATGAATGATGTACTGTTAAGATATGCGTCGGTAACAGCTAAAGAATCATCTGACGGAACACTTGTTGAGGCAGCTGATGAAGCTACAGCTACTGTAAAAACAAGCGACGGCAAGTATTATAGACCTGCTGGTGAGAATGAAACAGGCGCTTATAAGATAACTGTTTCAGCGAATAGTGATACACCTAAAAATGATAATGACGAAATGATAATAAGCGAAAGCTATTATCTCACTATCATCATTCCGGAAAATGAAGGTTCAAAAAAGGTCATCAAGAACTTTGTGAATTATTATAGCGGTAATAAGCCAAGAAAGCTCAATGGCAATATTCCTACAAATCTTGTCCAAGTGACAAATAATGATACTGGCGCATATGTTATTGCAAACTTTTTTACACAGCTAGTAAGTGTGACGGCTCATGACCCAGAGGAGATAACAGCGTCAAATAATTTTGTTCGTGCGACAATGACGTCAAAGATAAGCATTGATCCGAGCCTTAGAGATACATTTAATGGCTATAAGAGTGACGATTTCAATATGTATCAGGCGTTTAAATTCTCTATGAAGAACTTTGATGAAAACGATGCGGGAGCTAATGCAAAGATCATTGCAGGAACTTCGGTGAATGTTGATTACAGCATTTTAAACAGTTCAGACACAGAGTTATCAAACGCAAAAATAAGCAAGACGGAGACACTTTCAGAAGCTAAAGACAGCTATATGCTGATGTATCCCGATTCGGTCTACGATTATATCAATAGTGACACAAATGGTTCTATAACTGTCAAGGCTGATATCAGCGTAACTTATGGTACTGCAGGGATCATAGATCAGTTTCCTGAGCGTAAGGACGGGGATACAAAAACCGGTATAGGCGTAAATGCGGCGTCTTATGTTGCATATAGTCAGAACAATATTGAGAACAGCTCTATCTCAAAAAGTGGAGTTATGCCTGCCAGACGCTACTATAGAAAGGCAATGACGGTGGCACAGCTAAACTATAACGTTGCAGAGTCAACGGTTCTTGAGTCGAAGGATTCACCATTTTCGCAGCTTGGTATCAATGCCAAAGATATGAATACAGAAGAAATGGCAATAACAGCAAATGCTATCTATGATCTGTCTGCTTTGAGTCGATCAACAAAGGACAGCGGCAAAAAAATACAGTATACAATGAGGTTGTATGTTAAGGACAATAGTGGCGATTATAAGCAGACAAACGATATTAGCAAATACCTCAGTAGCTTTACTTTGGAAAACGCCGCATCAAGCAGCGGTCTGAATGGCAAGGAGTGCGTTTTTACCGCTGACTATAATGGCGAAGAACAAAACACAGCCGTTACGAAATTTACAGTAAAAACAGGCAAGGCTTTTGAGGAGCAGGGACTTACCTATGCGAACTATAGAGTTGAGCTTACCGCAGTATTGCTTAATGACAACAACTCAGTTGTTAATGGAACTACCTCAAGCGACTATGTTGTTTACACAAACGCAAAAATAGAAACAGGCTTTATAAATTCATAATAAGCAGGCATTTTCAGGAGAAAATTATGACAAAAAGCATTTTTGGAAAATTCAGAAAATTAGAAAAAAAGAAGAAGCTCCAGCTAGTCATAGCAGTATCCATCTCGGTGGTACTGCTTGTGGCACTGCCTGTTTATGCGTGGTTTACTCACAAACGTTCTATTGCTCTTACAACAAAAATAAATGCCCCTACTCAGCTTTATATCACCGCAGGAAACAAAGAATCTGTGGCAAATCTTGAAATGGCAGATATAGACGTTGAGAACGGCAGTTATAAAGACTTTGTTTTCGGCATAGGCGGGGCAGACGTGCAACAATATCAAATACAGCTTGCACATACAACGAATATCCCTTTTGAGTATGAGATATACCGTGCGAAAAGCGTCAGTGAAACTGAAAAATCAGAAGCTGTCGTTTATGTTTCTGATGAAGAGAATAAAACGTTTTATTACAAAATAGACGGCAATAAGATCTCAGGACATTATCTCAATCAGCAAGGCTCAGAGATACTTGCTGACAGCACACTTCACGAAAAGTCCTATGACACTTATAGCAATGTTCAGAAAAATGCCGAGGCGCTTTATTGGCAATCGGATACACTGACGGTAATTGACAATAAAGATCCGTTTTGCGATTATTTTATAATAAGAGTAAAATGGAATAAAAACGTCCAAAACAATAAAGAAACTGATATGGTCTACCTGACAGTTCAGAGAAAGTAATAATTCACAAAATAGAGAGGAGGGTGGCTGTTATGAAAGACCAATTTATAAAAAAGCTTAAAAGATCGTGGCTTGCAATATGGATAGCTTTTGCGGCAGCCGCACTCAGTACTATTGGCGTCCTGGCGGCTTATACCAGCGTTTCAAGTGTAAAGCGAGTTGTGTCCACACAAAAGGGAGCTGGCATGCTGTTTTCATCTAATTATCTTACAACAGATGAAAATGATCTTCCAAGGACGATAACTTTTAGCAGTATGGAAAACTCGCCTTGTGTGACAGTCAATGTGTGCAACTATCCGCAAACATTGATAAAGCATAATGACAAGGATATCACATACACTTTGAAAGTCGAGCTTGTGGACAGCAACGGAAATGCCGTTACCGGAGAAGAAACTGCAAAATACTCAGTTGAATATAACGGTGAAAAAAAGACTTTTGGAAGCAATTCAAAAATAGAGTTTTCACTTCTGAAACTTATGGCTGACGATTTCAACAAGCATGAATTTGTGCTGACCTTTGATAAGTCACAGCTCACAAAGTCTGATATATACATGAAAGTGACAGCCGCACCTACAGATCAGGCAGAGTTGAAAACGCTCTCCGCAAAGCTTGGCGTTATCTATATAAATGATAACACATCAGCAACATGGACAGGCACATTCATTGACAACGCCGCCTCGCCTAAAGATCTTGACGGCTTCAACTATCGCCTGTCAGGCAGCGGCGAGGGTACTGTCACACTGACATGGAACACGAAATATGTTGATATCAGCACATGGTTTAAAAACACTTATGATCTGATTATTTCAAAGGACAGTTCTGGCATAGCCACTGCAACTATGAAAGTGAATTCTGCCGAGAAAAATCAATATGATATTCAGTTCTATCGAACGAACGGCATTAACAGTGCAGAGCAGTGGTCTGACGGTAATCATACCAATATTACGGTGAATGGAACGGGATTTGTATCAATGAGTTTCACTCAAGGCGCAGCGAAAGAAAATTAGAATATGTACAAAAAAACGGACTGCAAACAAAATGCAGTCCGTTTTTCTGTAGGGACGAACAGTGTTCGCCCGTTATTATATCCGTGTAATGTTCAGTACGAAAGCTTAGAGTGCAGACTTCAAAGCCTCAGCAAGCTGAGCAGGACATGATGTGCCACGTCCGTTGCAGTTAATACCCTCAAGTCTGTCAATAACGTCTTGAACCTTCATGCCTTCAACAAGCTTTGAAACACCCTGTGTGTTGCCGTTACAGCCGCCTGTGAAATGCACTTTCTTTACGATACCGTCCTCTACTTCGATATCTATTTTTCTTGAACATACTCCCTTTGGAGTGTAGCTTATAGTTGCCATTTGAAAAAACCTCCTAAATTCTTGCTACGCCTGTTTCTCTTGCAGCCTTTGCCACAGCTTCAGCCACAGCGACCGGTACTGACCTGTCAAAAGAGTTAGGCAGTATAAATTCCGCATTGAGCTTGTCCTCAGGCACACAGCCTGCGATAGCCTTTGCGGCAGCCATTTTCATTTCCTCGTTGATGTCAGAAGCCCTTACTGCAAGCGCACCCTTGAAAATTCCAGGGAAAGCGATAACGTTGTTTATCTGGTTAGGGAAGTCTGAACGTCCTGTGCCAACGATAAACGCACCAGCCGCCTTTGCTTCGTCAGGCATTATCTCAGGAGTCGGGTTAGCCATTGCGAAAAGTATAGGCTTATCATTCATGGATTTAACCATTTCAGCGGTCACAAGCTTTGGCTTGGAAACACCCACGAAAGCGTCTGCACCCTTGAGTGCGTCGGCAAGAGAGCCGTGGAGCTTGTTCTTGTTTGTGACCTTAGCCATTTCAGCGTGAGCCTCGTTAAGATAATTGTCGCCCTCGCAGATTATTCCCTCACGGTCTACCATGATAAGGTTGCCGATACCGAGAGAAAGCAGCAGCTTTCCGATAGCACAGCCGGCTGCACCTGCACCGTTAATTACCAGTGTGATGTCGCTTATCTTCTTGTTTGCTACCTTGCAGGCGTTCATAAGTGCCGCACCGACAACGATAGCAGTTCCGTGCTGATCGTCATGGAAAACAGGGATATCAACTTTTTCTTTAAGCTTAGCCTCTATCTCAAAGCACCTTGGAGCGGCGATATCCTCAAGATTTATGCCGCCGAAGCTGTCTGATATCATAGCGATGGTGTTTACTATTTCGTCAACGTCATTTGACTTTATGCAAAGTGGAAAAGCGTCAACGTCTGCGAACTCCTTGAAAAGTGCGCATTTTCCCTCCATAACAGGCATACCTGCCAGACCGCCAATATTGCCAAGACCAAGCACAGCAGAGCCGTCTGTGATAACAGCCACAAGATTTGCACGTCTTGTAAGCTCATATGAAAGGTCAGGATCTTTCTGTATCTCAAGGCAAGGCTGAGCAACGCCAGGTGTGTAAGCCAGCGTCAGGTCTTTTGCATTGTTTACCTTTGCTCTTGAGCAGACCTCTATCTTGCCTTTCCATTCTCTGTGTTTCTGTAGGGATTCTTCCATTACGTTCATTTTATACAGTCCTCTCTATTACAGCCAAACTAGGCTTTGTTACGCATTAAAGGAACATTACCGCATGATAATGTCCCTTTATTATACCATATTATTTCTCTGTTTTCACAGCCGCTTTGTTAGCTTTTTGTGAATTTATATGAATGAGCTTGAACAGCTTATCAAGATTTTCCTTGTCAGTGGTCATGCTTCCGATATGTGTCATAGTTTTATTATACAGACCGTGGAAGTCAGAGCCACCAGTCACTATCAGGTCATGTTCCTTTGCGATATCCACAAGTTTCTGCTGTTGAGTTGGAGTAGCAGAGTAATGATAAGCTTCAATTCCGTCAAGCTTGCCTGCCTCAATAAGTTCAAGAAGCAGCTCCGTGTTGTTGAACATAACAGGGTGTGCCATAACAGCAATGCCCTTTGCGGAATGGATAAGGTCAAGCACAAAGTTTACGTCAGGATATTCACGGGTAACAAGACATTCACCGTTTGGATATGCAAAAAGCTTGTCGTTCACAGAGCCGTAAAGCTCTGTTGCATAGCCGTAATTTACCAGTGCTCTCATGATATGCTGTTTAAAAATGCTCTTTGAGCTTTTGGTGTAGTGCAGTACAGCATCGGCAGGGATAGGATATCTTGCCATTACCTTTTCTATCATTTCCTTTGCACAGTCTTTTCTTATCTGGCATGACTTCAGGCAAAGACCTTCCAGCCTGTCAGGTTTCTGCGGTGCATAGCACAGAATGTGTACTTTTGAATTGCGCTTCTTGTCCCATGCGGAAAGCTCTACCGCAGGAATGACCTTGACCCCATAACGTTCGCCAAGTATTTGCGCTCTGTTTGATGATGAAAGAGTATCATGGTCTGTTATCGCAAGAAAGTCAAGTCCCATTCTTTTTGCCTGAACAATGACCTCTTCTATACCAAGCGAGCCGTCAGACAGTGTTGTGTGACAATGCAGATCTCCTGTCATACCTTTGTTCCTCCAAATCTATAAAATATATCCTGTCTCTTATACACATCTCCGAGCCCA
>ENA-OZEM01000829-OZEM01000829.1-human-gut-metagenome-genome-assembly--contig:-NODE-829-length-12331-cov-6.110622_pt1 | contig 12331 bp, 7 predicted proteins | sample MGYA00245069_ERZ653611 | MGnify/ENA primary metagenome ERZ653611 (study PRJEB26926, sample SAMN06165006) | human gut metagenome | biome: ENVO:00009003; feature: ENVO:2100002; material: ENVO:00002003... | reverse complement strand
GGCGGAAGATCAGCGCCGGGCCGGAGATGCCCTTGCTCTCGGCCAGCAGCATATAGTCAGAGTCGAGGACTTCTATCATCTCGCTTCGGGTGAAGCGGGCGATGGATGCCATGGTGAACATGGACAGCGACACGCTGGGCAGGACACTCGAACCTAAGACATCCTTGGCGGAGAACAGCATCGGGAACCAGCGGAGCTTGAAGCCGAAGGTGTAGCTCAGGGCCAGTGCGAAAACGTAGGACGGCACCGACACGCCGATGACCGAGATAATGGTGGCAATGGTATCAAAAATGGTATCCCGCTTGAGGGCAGCCACAATGCCCAGCACAAGGCCCACCAAAGCGCCCAGCATAACAGCCATGCCGCCGATTTGAATCGAGATGGGCAGGCGGGACTGGATGAGCTGGGAGATAGGCGTATTTTTGGAGATGTTGTAGCTCACACCCAGATCGCCCCGGAGCATATTGCCCACGTAGCGGAAGAACTGGATGTAGATCGGCTGGTCAAGGCCGTATTTTGCATAGAGCGCGGCTCTCATATCGGCTGTCAGCTTTTCGTCGTTGAAGGGCGAGCCGGGCATCAGCTGCATCAGGATGAACAGCACCAGCAGGATGGCCAGCAGCGTAAACAGCGAGGTGAGGATACGCTTGAGCGTATATTTTTTCACGTCAGGTGAACCCCCTTTGGTTTTCCTGTCCGCAGTCAGTCGTGCGCGGGCCGCGGACAGGTACAATGCCAAAAAGGCGCACAGTGGCTTTTGCGGGCCACTGTGCGGCCTTTGTTCAGCGTTTTTTCTTTAAGCGTTCTTTGCGGCCCGCTTGTACACACGGTTCAGAGCCACCGGGTGGAAATCCACGCCGGTAACGGCGCTGGAGATCATCTCGGCATTGCACTGGCCGTACAGCGGGAAGATGACTGCCTGCTCCAGAACGATGGCTTCTGCATCGTACAGAGCTGCCCAGCGGCCCTCGGGATCGGTGCAGAGGTCGCCGGTGGTGCATTCCTCGATGATGGAGTCAAACTCGGCGTCGCTCCACAGACCGTAGTTGTTGGAGTTGCCGGTGACCCACATACCCAGGTAGGTCATGGGGTCAGCGTAGTCGGGACCCCAGCGGGTCAGGCCCAGCTGGAAGTTACCGTCCTGCATATCCTGCACGCGCTGCTTCTTGGGCTCGACGGTCAGGTTCACGGTCAGGCCGGGGAGAGTGGTCTCGAGCTGCTCCTTGACGACCTGTGCCACCTTCTGAGGTGCATCGTCGGCGTCAACGACCATATCGAAGGAGAAGCTGTCCTTGCCCAGCTCGCTCTTGGCGGTCTCGTAATACTCGGCTGCCTTGGCTGCATCGAATGCGCAGGAATCAGCAAACTTGGTCTGGTCGGCGCTGAAATCGCTGCCGTCCGGGCCGGTGGCGAACTGCGGAGGAACGGCGGTGTAGCAGGGGGCAGAGCCATCCTTCAGGACGTCGCCGGTGATGGCGTCGCGGTCCAGAGCAAAGGTCATAGCCTTGCGCAGGTTCTCGTTTGCCAGTTCAGGCACCGCATCGATGTTGGGGCTGATGTACCACAGGTAGCCAGCGCCCACGCTGGTAAACTGGGGGTCGTCCTTGACCTGATCCACCTGCTCACCGTTCAGCAGGGTCAGATCCAGTGCGCCGGTCTGGAAGCTCATCAGAGCCTGCTGGCTGTCCTTGATGACCTGATAGGCCAGACCATCCAGAGCGATGTTTGCAGCGTCGTAGTAGTCGGGGTTCTTGGTCAGCTCGAATGCGGTAGCAGCGGGCTGGTAGTCGGTCATGATGAATGCACCGTTGGACAGGACGGTGTCGGGGCTGGTGCCGAAGGTATCCTTGCAGGTGTTGAAGAATGCCTCGTTGACAGGGTAGAAGGTGGGGAAGTACATCAGGCTCAGGAAGTAGCTGACAGGGACGTTCAGCTGAACTTCGAGGGTCTTGTCATCCACTGCGGTCACGCCCAGATCCGTGACGGGCTTCTCACCGGCAATGATCTCTGCGGCGTTGACCACCTGGCCGATGTCAGACAGCATGTAGGAATACTCGGAAGCATTGGCGGGGTCAACAGCACGCTGCCAGCCGAACACGAAGTCGGCTGCGGTGACGGCGTCACCGTTGGACCACTTTGCATCACGCAGGTGGAAGGTATAAGTCTTACCGTCCTCGCTGATGTCGTAGGTCTCAGCGAGGGCCGGGACAGCTGCGCCGTCGGCATCCATCTGCATCAGACCGTCGGTGTAGTCGGCGATGACCTCAAAGGAGGTGCCGTCGGTGGCGATCTGCGGGTCCAGAGACTGGACTTCAGTCTCCAGCATGATGTTCAGGGTGCCGCCTGCGGCAGTGCCAGCTGCGCTGGAAGCACCAGTGGAGGCAGCGGTAGAAGCTGCCGTGGAGCCGGAGCCACCGCAGGCCGTCAGGGCCAGAGCTGCTGCGGATACGCCTGCTGCTGCCAGAAAGCTGCGGCGCGAAATACGACGATCGAATCTCATAATATCTTTTCCCCTCTCTAACACCGCTTTAACGTATTAAAGCGACTGTTTCTGAAAAATGCACAAGGTGTTCTGCTCCCCCTCTGGAGCATTCTGCACACCCTTGTGCCTTGGCCGCATTATACATCGTCCACCGCCGAAAGAAAAGACTTTTTGCCAAATTTATACCCTCAACCCGACGATTTCTGTAGTTTGACCAACTACACGCCAAAATTCCGATTTGAATTTTGTATAGTTTTGCCCTTGATGTGTATTCATGTGAAGTACAGTTCACGTGAAATAAGTATTACTTGTGCTTTTGCCACGTACAGTTTCATGTCACATCTTTCTTTTATAAAGAAAACAGCCCATTATGCTTTCTCGGCATAGCGGGCTGTCCGGACTTTATTTTACTTTATGTGCCTGAAGTTTTGTCTCAAAAGCACTTTGAAAAGTGCTCAGACTGCCTCGGCAGCAGGTGCTTCGACCTTGCCATTGTACACAGCCTTGTCCAGCTGGCCTTCGGTGGCAGCCACAAGGGTGGTAGCGGCGGCAGCGCCGACGACGTTGGTGGCAGTACGAGCCATATCAGCAATGCTGGAAATGGGCGAAAGCAGGATGATGGCTTCCACCGGCAGACCGGCAGCAGCAAACAGAGCGGTAGCAGTGATGGTAGCCGTGCCAGGCACACCGACGGTACCGATGGAGACGACCACAGCCAGCACAACGAGGAAGGCGTACTGCACCGGGGTGTAATCAATGCCCAGCAGGTGGATGGTAAAGACAGCCAGAAGGGTGGGCCAGACACCGGCGCAGCCCGGCATACCGAGGTTTGCACCCAGACTTGCACCAAAGGCGGCGATGTCCTCGTTGACGCCCAGCTTCTTGGTCAGCTGGTTGACCGTGACAGGGATGGTGCCAACACTGCTCTGAGAAGTGAAGGCGACAGTGCCGGCGGGCCAGACGCCCTTGAAGAACTGGACAGGATCCAGCTTGCCGACGATCTTGATGAGCGCGCCCTCGACCACGAAGGCCTGAATCGCGCAGAGGACATAAGCCAGCACCAGAACGCTCAGCAGGGGGACGAGGTCGGCCGGAGAAGAGCGGCTGACGGCACGGGCGATGAGGGACAGGACGGCATACGGAGTAAAGGAGATGACATAGCTGACCACGCGGCCCATCACAACGTCACCGGCGTCGATAAACTTCTTGAAGGGGGCGACTTCCTCGGGCTTCTTGGCGGCAATCTTGTTGTAGCTGATGGCGACCAGAATGCAGAAGACCACGATAGGCACCACCTCGCCGTTTGCCCAGTGGGAAGCAAGGTTCTGGGGGAAGAGGCTGATAACCGTGTCCACAAAGGTGGGGACTTCCTTGGCGGTGTAGTCGGTGGCCAGCTCATACTTCACACCGTGGCCGACGTTGGTCACGACACCAGCGATCAGGGTGATGAGGCTGGCGAAGAAGGTGTTCAGGACGAGGAAGAAAACGGTCTTGAGGCCGATGTTCTTCAGGCGGACGGAATTACCCAGATTGGTGATGCTGGAAATGATGCTGAAGATCAGCAGCGGGATGACCACAGCCGAAACGACGTGGGCGTAGATGGTACCCACAGCGGCGACATAGGTGTGGTGGCCCTTGAACACGAGGCCCACAATGAGGCCGAGGCCCACAGCCAGAATGGTGCGCACCCCGAAGTCAACGTGCTTTTTCTTGTGCAGGTAGTACAGCAGGGCAAAAAATACGGCAGTCAGGGCCAGTGCGGCCAGATCCAGAATTTCTACAGACATAAAACGGATTCTCCTTTATTTTTGAGTGTGATGTCGTTTTTGTCTGTCAACACATTCGCTCTCTCATGATGTTCCTCCCATTTGGAACAAACCTACTTTGTATGTATGTTTGTTAGGTTGCTGTGGAGTATACTACATACAAACCCTGTTGTCAAGTAAATTATGAAAAAATTTTGAACCAGATGCAAAAAGAGCCGCCGTGCATACGCACAGCGGCTCTTGCTATCTTTCGATATTTTATTTTGCGTACTCGACGGCACGGCTCTCGCGGATGACATTGACCTTGATCTGGCCGGGGTAATCCAGCGTGTCCTCGATCTTCTTGGCAATGGAGCGTGCCAGCAGGATCACCTGATCGTCGCTGATGACATCGGGCTTGACCATGATGCGCACTTCGCGGCCTGCCTGCACGGCAAAGGCCTGCTCCACGCCCTCAAAGCTGGAAGAGATCTCCTCCAGATTTTCCAGACGCTTGACGTAGCTTTCCACGTTCTCGCGGCGGGCACCCGGGCGGGCGGCGCTGATGGCGTCGGCAGCCTGAATGATGAAGGCCAGCGGGGTCTTGGGCTCCACGTCGCCGTGGTGTGCCTCAATGGCGTGGATGATCTGGGTGTTCTCCTTGTACTTGCGGCAGATGTCCACGCCGATCTGGACGTGGCTGCCCTCGATCTCGTGATCCAGTGCCTTGCCGATATCATGCAGCAGACCGGCGCGGCGTGCCATGGTGACGTTCACGCCCATCTCGCCTGCCAGCAGACCGGCCACCCAAGCCACTTCCATGCTGTGGGTCAGGGCGTTCTGGCCAAAGCTGGTGCGGTACTTCAGCCGGCCGATCAGCTTGATCAGGTCGGGGTGCAGGCCGTGGATGCCCAGCTCCATCACCGCACGCTCGCCCTCGCGCTTCATCTGCAGTTCCAGATCGTGGCGGCATTTTTCCACCGTCTCCTCGATGCGGGCGGGGTGGATGCGGCCATCGCCGATCAGGCGCTCCAGCGTCATGCGGGCCACCTCGCGGCGGGTCTGGTCGAAGGAGGACAGGGTAATGGCCTCCGGGGTATCATCAATGATAAGGTCAACGCCGGTCGCAGTCTCAAGGGCGCGGATATTGCGGCCCTCACGGCCGATGATGCGGCCCTTCATCTCGTCGCTGGGCAGCGGGACGACGCTGACGGTGGTCTCGCTGCAGTGGTCAGCAGCACAGCGGCTGATGGCCTGGCCGATGAGGTTGCGGGCGATGCCGTCGCAGTTCTCCTTCAAATCGGTCTCGTAGGCGGCCACGCGGATGGCCTTCTCGTGGGTCAGCTCCTCGTCCACCTTGTGCAGCAGCACTTCGCGGGCGTCCTCCTGGCTCAGGCCGGCCAGCGTTTCCAGACGCTCCATCTCCTTGGCGCGCAGGGCATCGACCTCGGCCAGATGGGCCTCGGCCTCCTCGTGCTTCTTTTTCAGCTCTTCCTCGCGCTTTTCCAGAGCCTCGGTCTTGCGGTCGAGGGCAGTTTCCTTCTGGTCGATGCGGTTCTCCTGGCGGCTGATCTCCGCACGGCGCTGCTTGATCTCTTTATCGGCCTCTGCCTTCTGGGCATCGACCTCGGCTTTCAGGCGGAAAGCCTCATCCTTTGCTTCCAGAATGGCTTCCTTGCGCTTCTGGTCGGCGGTCTTGATCGCTTCGTTCACCAGCCGGGTCGCCTCGGCCTCGGCGCTGCCGATCTGGGCCTCTGCGGTCTTTTTACGGTTGTTGTAACCAATAAAATAGCCCGCAGCTGCGGCAGCGACAGCAACGATCAATGCCACGATCACTCCGATCACGGTCATTGTTCTTCACTCTCCTTAACAGTCAAATTTTGCTTTAACAGGCAGGAGACGCTGTGCGGCCGAACGCGGGCCAGACATCAATCAAATTTTCAACGCAAAAGAGGCCAACAAGAACAGACGCAGAGAAAAATCTTCCTGTGCGGTAGGTCTGGTGCAGCTTTTCGATTTACAAGATGTGCTTATAAAAACGGGCAGATGAAGCCCCATTGAAATATCTGGTCGCGGAATGTTCCGCCTGCAGCGTCTTAGATTCCATACTACTTCTTATATTACGAAACATTTTGCACAATGTCAAGGAGAAGTAAGGCCGAAAGCGGAAATTATTTTTTTATTTATTCGAGATACATCCGGCGCAGGCGCATCAGGCGGGCCGGCGTGAGGCCGTATTCGGCTTCCAGATAGGCGTCGGCACTGCCATAGCGCTCCCGGATGATGCTCAGCACGAAGGGAGCAGACTCCGGGTGGACGCCGAACACGCCGAGGTAGAAGTCCTTCCGGGCAGGGTCAGCGGCGATCTCCTCAGCGTGCTCGGCCCAGACGGCTTCCAGCTCCGGCCTGCGCCAGATGTTCGTCTTCTCAAAATCTTCGGCGATGGTCTTGTCCGACGCACCCAGCGCCAGCAGGATGAGCATGGCGGCCACGCCGGTGCGGTCCTTGCCCGCCGAGCAGTGGAAGAGCACCGGCGTCTCACCGGCTTCCAGCGCACGGAACAGCTCCTTGTACGCCTTGTTGCCGAAGAGCATCCGCTCGTACATGGCGTCCGCCATCCGATGGCCCTCGTCGGGCATTCCCTTCAGCAGGTTCTCCCGATCTTCGGGCGAAAAGTCCACCTCTTTGCCGTTCTCAAGGCAGAGACCGCAGATGCGCACCAGCCGCGCGCCGTCCGGCACGTAGTCGGGCGTCTCGGCGGCTTCGGCCTCGCTGCGCAGATCGAGGATGAGGCGCAGGCCCAGAGAATCCAGCAGCTTCCGGTCAGCCTCGCTGGTGAGTTTCCACGTTGGGATGCCCCGGTAGATCTGGCCCCACTTGATGTGCTTGCCCTCATCGGCCTCGTAGCCGCCCAGCTCGCGGAAGTTGTGTCCGCCCTCAAAGGGCAGCTGAGTGCCGGGGGCAGGATGTACCACGGCGGGCTTTGCCGCCGCGCTGGACAGGACGGGCAGGTTATAGAAGGGCTTCGCCGACCGTCCGCGCCGGGGCGGCAGACTGACCGCACCGCCCAGCACCTCCATCAGGTAGCTGCGCAGCAGGTCGATATAAGCCGAAGCATGGTCGCGCCGCTGCAAAAGTGAGACGCAGAGGGGCGGCAGGTCTTCCAGCAGGACATCCCGCACCCGGTCCAGCTCCCGCCGCGCGCCCGGCTCGTACCGGGTCAGGCAGGTGCAGAGCTGCTCCTGCACGAGGTAGTACGCCTGATAAAAGCTGGGGCCTATCTCAGCGTTGGGCGCAAAGCCCGCCCGGGCGCAGGCCTCCCACAGCGGGGCGAACAGGTCTTGCCGCAGACTGGGCAGAAGGACCCTCTGGTTCCGCAGCTCGGCCAGCGGCACACTCTCCTTTTCCCAGAAGGGGTGGCCGCGCGGCACCAGCAGACAGGCCGGGTCGGCCCGCAGGGTGGTGCGGGCCAGCACCGGTGCGGCACAGCCCAGGTCCATCACAAGGCCCGCATCCAGCTCGCCCTGCTCCACGCCCTCGGCCACGGCGTCGTTGTCCAGCAGGCGGAACCGCATCTCGATGTGGGGGTACTGCTGGCGGAACTTGTCCAGCTGGGTCTCAAGGCCAGGCAGATAGTCCGGCACCAGCGAGACGCTGATGCCGATGCGCACCGGCTGGGCCGACTGTATCTCGGCGTGGAGCGCCGCCTGCATCTGCTGGAACTGCTCCACCACCGGCGCGGCATGGCGCTGCAGGCTCACGCCCCGGTCGGTGAGGCTGAGCTTGTGGTGGGCGCTGAGGAAGAGCGGCCCGCACAGTTCAGCCTCGAGGGCCGAGATGCTCTGACGCAGAGCCTGTCGGGATAAAAACAGGCGCTGGGCCGCGCGGGTGTAGTTCATCTCCTCGCAGAGGACCAGAAAATAATGCAGCTGGCGGATGTCCATCGTTTCCTCCTGAATCTTAGAGTGGTATGGGTAAAGAATACCGCCTTTTGGCCGGATTGTAAAGCCGCTGGAAGCAAAATCCCGCTTTTTCTCCGCTATTGACGCCGTGCTTTCCCGCGTGTAAGATAAAAGAAAGGAGGCTCTGCCCATGAAACATAACACTCCAGCACAGGAGGCCAAAAGCCTCGGGACGCTGTTTTTCACCTTTTTCAAAATCGGTCTGTTCACCTTCGGCGGCGGCTACGCCATGATTGCCCTGCTGGAAGAAGAGTTCATCCAGCGCCGCAAATGGCTGGACAAAGACGAATTCCTCGACATGGCCGCCATTGCAGAATCCACCCCCGGACCGGTGGCCATCAACAGCGCCACCTACCTCGGCTACAAGCTGGCCAAAGTTCCCGGCGCGGTCACGGCCACCGTGGCTGTCTGCCTGCCGTCCTTCCTCATCATCTACGCCATATCGCTGTTTTTCGAGCAGTTCACCCAGCTCACCGTCATCGCCAACGCCTTCAAGGGCATTCAGGTCTGCGTCATCTACCTCATCTTCTCGGCAGGCGTGCGGATGCTCAAAGCGCTGGACAAGTCGCCCTTTGCCACCGGCGTTCTCGCCGCCGTCATGCTGGTGATGGTGGGCCTCTCGCTGGCCGGTGTCAGCGTCTCGTCCATCCTGCTCATCCTTCTCAGCGGTGCGGCAGGTGTGGCTGCATGGCTCATCGGCCGCAGAAAGGAAGGGAAGTAAGATGTTTCTGAAATTATTCCTCACCTTTCTGGAGATCGGTGCCGTCTCCTTCGGCGGCGGCTACGGCATGATCTCCCTCATCCGGGAAAAAGTCCTGCTCCATGGCTGGCTCTCCGAGGCCGAGTTTCTGAGCTTCATCGCAGTGTCGGAATCCACCCCCGGCCCGCTGGCCGTCAACATGGCCACCTTCATCGGCGCGTCGCAGGGCGGGGTGCTGGGGGCGTTCTGCGCCACGCTGGGCGTCGTTCTGCCGTCCTTTTTCATCATCCTGCTCATCGCGGCCCTCATCCACGACCTGCTCAAGTACGCCGGGGTCGAAGCTTTCCTCTCCGGCGTCCGGCCCTGCGTCGTGGCCCTCATCCTCTCCACAGCCTTCACCATGGGGCTGAGCACTCTGCTGGGCATCTCCACCGCCGCTGAAACGCCCTCGCCCGCATGGCGGGGCATTGGCATCCTTGCACTTCTGGCCATCATCCGGCTGGTCTGGCAGAAAGCGAAGGGCAAAGCCCCTTCGCCCATCGGGATGATCCTGCTCTCGGCGGTGCTGGGCGCACTTTTATATCAATAAAAAAGAACGGCATCTGAGCTTTTCTCCGATGCCGTTCTCTATTTTGCTCTTCTGAAATCCGATTCACAGACCCGGCCATTCTGGGCAGAACGCGGCGCAGGACCTGTATCACGCCGGAGCTAGTGTTGGGCGGCGCGAGGAAGGGCACCTCCTCCCGGAGGGCGGGCGAGCCGTTCTCTACAAGGAAACCGTATTTTGCCGCCTTCAGCATCTCCGCGTCGTTGAAGGTGTCGCCGAACGCCATCATGCCCTCGGGCAGGACGCCCAGACGCTCCCCCAGCCGAAGCAAGGCCGCGCCCTTGTGGACGCCGGGGTTCATGATGTCCACCCAGTCTGCACCGGCCACCGCCACCGAGAAGCGCCCGCCCCAGACCGGGCCATAAAGCGCGTCGTAGCCCTTCTGGGCATCTCCCTCGGGGAAGTAGATGGTGAATTTATCCACCCGGGCGGTCACGTCCTCCAGATGAGGGACATATTCCACCTTGGTGTAGAATCTCTTGAAGACCCTGTCGTATGGCCGGAACTGCTCCTCCACATAGGCCGTTTCCAGCCCGCAGAGGACGGCGGCGTGGCCCGCGCTCCGGGCCTGCCCGGCCAGCGTGTGCCAGTCGGCGGCGTCCATCTCGGAGAGATACAGGCTCTCGCCCTTCCAGCAGATGGCACCGCCGTTGTCACCCACAAGGATGATGTCGTCCTGCAGGGGCGCGAACATCTCCTCTAAGGTATAGATGGGCCGTCCGCTGGCGGCAGCGAACCGGATGCCCCGCTCTGCCAGAGCGCGGACAGTCTCCGCAAAGTCCGGCGGGAGCTGGCTCTGGTCGTCCAGCAGGGTGGCGTCAAGGTCGGAGGCAATGAGGCGGATGACGTCCATGCGCGCCTCCTCAGCCCACATAGCTGATGTTCACGTCGATCTGTCCGCCGTAGCCGGGGATGCGGGCGGTGCAGGTACCCTGCCACATATCGCAGGCGATGGGGCTGCCGGCCACATTATAATGTGCGTTCCAGATGCTGTAGCTCTTCAGCCGGTTCAGATCGATGCGCTTGCGGAACCACAGGGTGGAGGCGTAGACGCCCGGCTGATAGCCCTGGGCCTTGACTTCCTCGCAGAAGGCGATGGCACACTTGGTGCGGTCTTCGACGCCCAGGCCATCGGCACGGCCATTCTTACCGCCGGAGGCCTCAGTATCGAAGTAGATGGGGTAGTCGAGCTTGCGGCCGTTCAGGACATAGGCGCAGCCCTGCGCTTCTTCCCGGGCCTCGTTCTCGTTGACTGCCTGACTGAAGAAGTAGACGCCCACCTTGAGGCCCGCGTTCCGGGCATTGGTGAAGTGCTGCTCGAACATGGGATCCAGCACCAGTGCGCCGCTGCCGTAGCCGCGGTAGCCGATGCGGATGATGACGAACTTGACGCCCGCTGTCTTGACCTGCTCCCAGTTGATGTTCGACTGATATTTGGAGACGTCGATGCCGAAGGTGGCGTCCTGCTGGACACCGTTGGCGTCGAAGTAATAGAGCTTGTTGTCGATGGACTGGATGCCCGTGACCGGCTGGTTGGTGTACTGGTCATAATAGTAGGTCTTGCCGCCCACAGTGCGCCAGCCGGAATAGACCGGAGCCGGAGCCGGGGTGCTGCTGTCATCGTCTCTTTTCCCGAACAGGAGGTTCCACAGCCAGCTCAGCAGGCCGTTCTCGTCGGTAAGACAGGCAGTATCAATGTTGCTCGCATCCAGCGTACCCGCATCCAGCGCCGCGCGTATCTCTTCCGGCGTCAGCAGGATGGTGCCTTCCTCGGTCTTCACCGGCAGGGTGCTCTGCTCTTCGGAGTTCGTCTCCGGCTCGGCGGGCTGAGACACCGCATCCTGCTCCACCGGGGCGCTCAGGGGGTCTTCGGCGGCCAGTGCCTCGGTCTCCTGCTGTAAGCGGGGGAAGCCGTTCTCCTGTTCCAGCTCGTCGATGCCGCCCATCATGGGGGCAGAAGGAGCTGTTTCCGGGGCTGCAGGCTCTGCGGCAGTCTCCTCTGCGGGTGCAGCCGGAGCCGCCGATGCAGCGGGCTCTTCTTTCACGCTCTGGCTGGGAGCAGACGGCTGCGCGGCAGACGCAGCAGTGCTCTCCGCCTCAGAAGATGCAGAGTCGTTTTTCGGAGTTTCCGTATTATTTTTCTTCGTTTCCTTTTTGGTGCTGTGGGCCGCATCGGTCTCACCCTCCCACAGCAGAGCCGACGGCTCCACCGTCAGACCCGCAGGCTGGGACGCCAGCAGGGCTGTGGTGCCAAAACCGCCCACCGCGATGGCAAGAGCCATCACCGCCGAGGCCACCATCTGGCCCGCCGCACGGCGCGTCTTCTTTTTTGGTGTTCCTGTATCTTTCTGTCTCATTCCGCTTGCTCTGCCTCCAAGCTGTATTCTAACGCGGCCTCTCGCCGCCAAAAGTGCTTCAAATGCCATTTATACGTCTATAGTATACACCCAACCCGAAGCTCCCGTCAATGTCCTTCGGTGTCTCGTGAGGGGCGTTTCGTGGAAGTTTTCCACCACAGCCGACGCTTCATGTGGAAAACGAACCAGGCCGCCGTATTATTGCACCCAAAAGAAAAAAGATGAGTTCCGAACGGGATTTTTGCGTTTTCCTCTTGCTGTCTTGACACCTGTATGGTATCATGATGGTCATGCAGCTTTTGCTGCACTCTGAAAGTGTTAAGACGGAAAGGCAGATTCTTTATGTCAAATGTAAAAGATTTCTTAAAACGCAAGGACATCGTCATCACCCCCCAGCGCTACCTCATCGAGGCGCTGGGCGCGATGGCACCTGTCTCTTATACACATCTCCGAGCCCACGAGACATGCGCAGATCTCG
>ENA-OZEM01000828-OZEM01000828.1-human-gut-metagenome-genome-assembly--contig:-NODE-828-length-12335-cov-11.471824_pt1 | contig 12335 bp, 8 predicted proteins | sample MGYA00245069_ERZ653611 | MGnify/ENA primary metagenome ERZ653611 (study PRJEB26926, sample SAMN06165006) | human gut metagenome | biome: ENVO:00009003; feature: ENVO:2100002; material: ENVO:00002003... | reverse complement strand
TCATAAACGAACACAACGGGCAGCTCTGTTACCAGAGCTGCCCCTTGTGTATATGGGAAGAATGCCTGCGAATATCAGAATTTCATCGGAAGTGCGTCTTTTCTGCGCTTGCCGTTGTAGGCGGTGTATCATCAGCCGATGAACCTGTGCAAAGGGGTGCGGATGAGCGCAACCAGCGACTTTGCAGCCTGCAGGTTTTGCTAATAAAAACCTTGAACCGAAACAACTCATGTGTGTACGCCTCCTATCAAATTTTTGTGTAATTTTATATAGCTTTTGGGGAATGTGCTGATTATATCCTAAAAATTTGTATACTTCAATACGTTAAAGAAAGTTTGGAGAACCATTCAAAGAAATGCTCTGAACAAAAGCGGAATGCGGTTATTTTGACATAGCAACGCTACTTATATAGAGCGGAGCACTACTTATAAATAGTGGTGTCAGGAATTGAGATTTTGTGATACCAAAAAAGACACCCTCGCTTTTGATAGGAATCTCATGCAGGGATGTCCTTATCTCAACGCGAAGGTGTCTTAATAACGAGGGTCAGATGCCACGGAACGTAAAGGTGAACTCCACAGGCTTAGTCACATCAGGAATATACTCCGGGTGGACATTGGCACCCCAGCTGTCATCACCGCCGACGCCCATCTGCTCGCCCATAGCACGGATGACCGTGTAATGGACCGGGGGCAGCTCGTAGGGATGCTTGGCACTCTCCATTTCATGGGGAGTGTAGGGCAGCGCAGAGAAGAACATGGGCTTTGCGGCATCTGCGGTAAACAGCAGCCCGCGACCCTTGCGGTCCACTACCTTTGCCCAGCGCACAGCGGTCTTTGCACCGCACTCCTGCGGCACAAGGTACTGTGCCATGTTGTCTGCGACCTTGTTCTGGTAAATGCCCAGCTTTGCACCATGCTGACGATCCCAGTAGGTCTCCGCAGGGCCGTTTCCGTACCACTCCACCGTGTCGTAGTCAGCGTCGATCTTGAACAGTACGCCGAACTCCGGCATTGCTGCAAGTCCTTCCACCGGGTCATAGTGCAGGGTGGTCTGGATGCGGCCATCACCGAACACACGGTACTGCAGGCTGCACTCTGCTGCGGGGCTGGTCTGGAGGTTATAGAGATAGGTCACGACCACGCTGTCGGCTTCCACCTCGCAGGTGGGGTTCTGGAGGATGGTGCCGCCATGAACAGACGGGATCTCCTTGCCGATGCCCTTGGCGGTAGCGTACAGGCTTGCCAGCTTCCACTGACCGCGAACGCCGCCCATGTTGTTGCCGCAGTCGTTGTCGGTGGGAGCGCGCCAGAAGTTGGGACGGGGAATCTCCTGAATCATCTCTTTGCCGGCATAGCGGTAGGAAGTCAGACCGCCGTTCAGATCGGAGAACAAAACATCGAAATTCTCACCCCGGACACCGATGTTGTGTGTACCGTGCGTAACGGTAAACGGCGTGACCTTCTTGCTGGGAATGGAACGAACCACAGCGATCACACCCTGTCCAAAGGCGACTTCATGGCCCTTCTTTGCCCAGCTGGTGTCCTCCTTCAAACGGAAGCTGATGGTCACTGCATATTCACCGGGGAGCGCAGGGACCATAAACGGCAGCGGGAAGCTGGAACGCTCTTCGGGAGCAACATCAATATTGGTCAGTTCCTGCTGCTGATACAGCTTTCCATCACGATGCAGCAGAGCAACGCAGTCGAAAGCATCCGTAGAGGTGAACAGGTTCTTATTCCAGACTTCGAAGCCAGAGTTGTCGATGGAAATGGCGATGTTCTGATAGCAGAACTTGACCTCCTGCATCTTGGGAGAAGGAGCACGGTCACCACCGTAGGCAATGCCGTTTCCGCTGAAATTATAGTCGGTAGGACGCTCACCGAAGTCGCCGCCGTAGGCTTGGAACCACTTGCCGTAGCGGTCTTTTTTCCAGATGGACTGGTCGATGTAATCCCAGATGAAGCCGCCCTGATAGCCGCAGTCCTTCTGGTCGGCAAGTTCCGTGTACTTGTGCAAAGCACCGTTGGAGTTGCCCATAGCATGAGAATATTCGCACTCGATATAAGGCCGCTTATCGCCCTGTGCCAGATACTCTTTAATGTCCTTGACCGTGCTGTACATATGGCTCTCGATATCGGTGGTTTCGAGGAAGCGGGGATCATTGACCACACCTTCGTAATGCACCAGACGGGTGTCATCAAAGCGGCGGACCATCTCTGCCATCTGGAGCAGGGTCTCACCGCCAAACGATTCGTTGCCCAGAGACCAGATCAGAACAGCAGGATGGTTTTTGTCACGCTGGTAAGTGGAATTCATGCGGTCAAACAAGACAGCTTTCCACTCCGGCTTATCATTGGGCAAAACGCCCTCGATGCCGCGAATGCCCGCCTGATGGATGTCCCATGTGCCATGGGATTCCAGATTGTTCTCTGCGATCAGATACAGACCATACTCGTCGCACAGGTCGTACAGTGCATCCTGATTCTGGTAATGGCTGGTGCGGATGGCATTGATGTTGTTCTGCTTCATGGTGATGATATCCCGAAGCAGTTCCTCATGGGTGTGTACGCCCACAGCACGACCCGTAATGGAGCTGAACTCATGACGGTTGGCACCCTTGAACACGATGCGCTTGCCGTTGAGCAGCATCCGATTGTTCTTCAACTCGAACTTGCGGAAACCGACTTTCTGCCCGGTCACCTCTACCAGATGGCCTGCATCGTCCAGCAGCTCGATTTCCAGTTCATACAGAGCCGGGTCCTCTGCACTCCACAGGTGGGGGTTCTCCACCGCATGGCTGAACAGAGCAGAGCCGCCGTTCAGTGCGATTTTTTCGGAGAACACTTCCAGTTCACTGCGGCGCAGGGTCAGACGGGCTGCGCCCTTACCCTCCACCTGCAATGCAACTTCCAGCGTGGAATGAGTAAAATCATCCCCGGCAAACAGCGTTTTGACGGATACATCTTCCAGATGCACGGTGGGGATGGCGTACAGCCACACGCTGCGGAAGATGCCGGAGAAGCGGAAGAAGTCCTGATCTTCGCACCAGCTGGAGGAAGTCCACTTGAACACCTGCACAGCAAGTTTGTTCACGCCCGGCTGGAGATAGGGAGTCAGATCGAATGCGTGTGCGGAGAAGCTGTCCTCGGTGTAACCCACATAAGACCCGTTCAGCCAAAGAGCCATGCCGCTTTCCACACCCTCGAACTCGATGTGGACGGGCTTGCCCTGCATGGATTCCGGCAGCTCGAAGTATTTTACATAGCTTGCCACCGGATTGAACCGCTGCGGGATCTCACCCGGCTGTACTTCTTCACGGCCATCCCACGGATACTGAACATTCGCGTACTGGGGAATGTCGTAGCCCTCCATCTGGATGTGTGCCGGAACATGAATGTCATCCCAGCCGCTGCAATCGTAATCCGTCTTTTCAAAGCCGGGGATGGCACTGGTGTAGTTCTTTGCGTAGGCGAATTTCCAGATACCGTCCAGCTTCAGCGCCAAAGAAGAGGAGCCTGTCCGATATTCTTCGCGGGAAGCGTAAGTACGGAAACTTGCATGAGCATTCAGCACGTTTTCCTTGAAAAAGGTGGGGTCTTTTACTTTTGCAAAATCAAATGCAGCCATAGTATTTCCTCATTTACCTTTTATAATTTTATAATATTTCTCCAGCCTCCCCGGAGGAATCGCTGGATTCCTCCGGGGAACAGCAGATGAAGGAGAAATGATAATGGCTTGTTATCAGACTGCTGCACGCAGTTTTTCATTTGCTTCTTCGACCTTCATACGAGAGAGAAGGAAGGTGATGATGGCATCCAGAGCAAACGGAATCACCAGATACATGATCTTCAGCATCGAGATGCAGGATTCGGGCTGGACAGCCAGCGCACTATCGAAATGGCTTGCAGCCAGCAGCCAGCCGGTGATGGCAGTACCCAGACCGCCGCCCAGCTTCACACCGAGAGAAGTGCAGGAGTACATCGTGCCATCCACGCGCTTATGCTTCGTCAGCCAAGTATATTCAGAGCAAGCAGCAATCGCAGCGTTCATATCGCCCTGCCAAGGACCCTGACCAAGAGCTGCGATTGCAGTAAAGAGCAGCATCAAGGTCACATTGCCGCTGCCCATGTAACCAGCTACAGCAACCAGTGCACGAGAAATCGTTGCCAGAGTATAGCTCATTACATTCAGCTTATACATTCCATTCCACTTTGCAACCAAGGTCGGGGTGAACACCAGTGCGATGATCAGAGGAATGTTGATTGCCCAAGAGAATACACCGAACAGATTCTGGTTGCCAAGGATGTAGGTTGCATAGTAGGTGCCCATGCTGATCATGGCACCGTAGATCTGCTGCAAAATGTAGGTGACGCAAATCATCATATAATATTTGTTACCAGCAAGCAGCTTTGCAGCCTGAACCAGATTGTACTTTTCGTCCTGCTCGATTTCCTTTTTGTCGGTGGTATCCACCAATTCGCCTTCCGGCAGTTCCTTCACGGAGAAAACGGAGAGGGTGTTGACAAGCAGACCGATGATGGCGTAGATGATTGCAACAGTGCGCCAACCGGCAGCACCACCGCCCAATGCCGTAACAGCACCCAGCGTGATGGACTGGATGAGCAGGCTGGTGGCAAAGGCGAACATGAAACGCCAAGAACCCATCTCGACCTGTTCGGCACTGTTCTTCGTGACGAGAGCAGTCAGTGCAGAGTAAGCAATGTTGTTGGCAGTGTAGAATACAGCGTTCAGCAGAGTATATGCGATCAGGAACCATGCGTACTGTGCAAACTGTCCCAGATTGGTCGGGATGGCGAAAATTGCCACCAGCGTAATGGCACAGCCAATGTAGCCGTACAGCATCCAAGGACGGGCTTTGCCCATCTTAGAATGCGTTTTGTCAATCAAAGAACCAAAGAAAATGTCCGTCACACCGTCCAGCAGTTTGGAAACTGCAATCAGAGTGCCGACAATACCGGGGTTCAGGCCAACGGTGTTGGTCAGATAGATCATGACGAAGGAGGACAGGAATGCATACACCACGTTGCCTGCAATATCGCCTGAACCATAGCCGACTTTATTATACCACTTTAGATAACGTTTCTCAGTCATTGTGCTTTCTCCCATCTTGCTTGTTTTGTGTGGGCGCGACCAATCTGCTGCGCACTTCAGACTGGAATTCTCATTACGCAAGTTGCCCAAATCTCTTGCGTTCCGTCTGAAAATATTATAGAATCTAATGGAACGAAAAGATATAGACAAGATGGAACAAAATATGCACAAAATCAAAGAGTTTGTAATTTTTTGATAGAACATTTCCCAAATCACTGTAAAATCTCTGAAGATGAGGAGGACGCAGGGATGTATTTCAACTCAGGATATTTGAACAACTCCCGTTTGGATTTCAAAGACTACTCAAAGCCGCTGGTCGTAGGCAGCTGCGGCACTTATCGCTTGAAAAAACGCCCTAAGCTACCTACTTTTTGGGCAAAGGGTCGCAGAGACTATCAAATCCTCTATGTGGCATCTGGTAAAGCACACTTCTGGTTCGATGGTGTTGAGGAAGTGGTGACTTCTGGACACATGGTGCTTTATCAGCCGAAAGAAATCCAGAAGTATGTCTACTATGTAGAAGATCATCCAGAGGTGTTCTGGATTCACTTTACAGGATATGATGTCAAAAACATCCTGAACTATCACGGAATACCCTTGGACAAGCACGTTTTTTACAGCGGCACACTGCCGGATTACAAAATGCTGTTCCGAAAGATCATCCGGGAACTGCAACAATGTGAATATGGCTATGAAGACTATATTGCTTCTCTCTTCAACATCATTCTGCTTTTAGTAAGCAGGCAACAGCAGGAAAGCGAGAAAACAACTACAAGCATCCCCGAAGAAATCGAAGCCGCCGTTGCCTACTTTAACGAGAATTATAATACAAAGGTCAGTGTGGACGATTACGCAGAATCGCTGCATATCAGTACGAACTGGTTTATCCGTAATTTTAAGCTGTACATGAAAATAAGCCCTGCACAATACATCCTGTCCCTTCGGATGGTAAATGCACAAAGCTTATTGGAGAACACCGAATACAATATTGGAGAAATTGCAGAGATCGTAGGGTATGATAACCCACTCTATTTTAGCCGGGTATTCAAGAAAGAGTATGGTGTCAGTCCGGCACAGTACCGAAAGAATCTGGAAGAATCTACTGAAAAATGAGAAAGATTCCTTATAAATAAGAAGAGTAGAACCATGCCGATAAAAAATGCGATCCACAGCCAACAAGTCTACGACCCAACGGATGATTCCATCATGGCAGAGCAGGAACTTTGCATGGAACGGCTATTGGAACAGCTCCCGAATGGATACAGCGACCATTATGTGCCGGATGGCTTTGTACGAGATTAGAGTGTATACAAGGAGGTCTCTTTATGTTAGAGCATTTTTTCAAATCGCTAGTTGCAACAGTTTCTGACCCTTACCAATGCAATCGCATCACGGATGCGTTGGCGGCAGCTGGAATTAAATTCTATTGCAAATCCAAAGATGTCAATCGGCATAACGCATTTGACCAAGCGAGAATTGGAACTCTTGGCATAAAACCGAGGTATGTCACAGAGGTGTTTGTGGACAGAGAAAATGCTGATATGGCTCTGCACATTATACATACCCTGTCATAAGCCCGGAGTTCCCCTGCGAACCAAACATTCCGATAATTTCTGACTTTTTCACAGACACAGCAAAAGGCGGTGGTCTCCCACAATAAGGGAAGCCACCTCCTTTGTTGATTATCGGATGAGCCAACCGTAATCCTGTCTGCAATCTACCACATAATCTGCATAAACCGTATTATCTACGATCTGGAAGATGAGCATATAGCGTTTTTCAAACAAGATGAATCGGTAAGCATTTTTAGGAATGTATTCGCCTTTGAGCCATGGGCAGCGCTGCGGCATCTGCTCCAGAGATTTTGCAGCCTTTTCAAATTCCACTGTAAGCCGCTCTGCTGCTGCAGGGTTGACCTGTGCCAGAAATGCGGCATGGGACACCAGCATCTGAGCAGCCCGTGCTGACACGATCACGCGGTATTTATTTTGCTGCTCCATGTCCGGCGGCCTCCTTGATCGCACTGCGCATCATGGAAGTGACCTCGTCGATCGAATAGCCCTCGCTTCCACGCATCCGGTCCTCTTCCACGGAAAGCAGCTCTTCACGGAGCTTCAGCATTTTTTCACGGCGGTTGTAGGTTTCGATGTCCATGACGACCAAGTCACCCTCGCCGTTTTTGGTGAGAAAAATCGGCTCAGCGGTTTCTCTGCACAGATCGGCGATCTCGTTGTAGTTCTGACGAATCGCTGCAGATGGACGGATATTCATAAAAGCACCTCCTGCTCCTGAACAATCTGTAATAGTAAAATTCTAATTATATTATATCCATATTATGCAACGAAGTCAATGCAGACAACTGTCACTTCGTTCTCCATTTCCACCACTTTACAACCATTATGACAACAGCAACCACGAAAACAGCTATGAACAATACCAAAGATAGTTCATTCAGAATAACATTCTGGTTAAAGAAGAAAAGTGTCCCCAATCGCACGGCAAGAACAACTATAGCAGTTTGCGTTTTTAATGCACAAGCAACATCCGCAAACTGCATATCGCAAATATGCCGTTTTGATAGGCACTATTTTTGAAAATTGCGATAGAAAAACAGTCGTTTTTGTGCGGCCGTTTTTCTTATATTCTGTGCTATAATGAGAGCAGAAAATGCTGCGAGGTGACATTTATGCCTTTAAATAATCCTATCACATCGGCGCTTCTGGCCGACCCGGAAATTTTCCAGCAGAACCGTTTGCCCTTCCACGCTCATTTTGCAGACCAGACAAGCCCGGAAATGCCGCTGGCCGTCAGCTTGGATGGCGAATGGGCTTTCCACTATGCGGAAAACCTGACTGCGCCTTTCTCAGACTGGGACACCCTGACCGTGCCCGGCTTCATCCAAATGCAGAGCCTGCAAAAGCCCGGCCAGCCCTACGGCACGCCCCATTACGTCAACACCCAGTACCCGTGGGACGGCCACGAAAAGCTGCACCCCGGTGAAATTCCGCAGGATTATAACCCCATCGGGGAATACCAGCGCAGTTTCACCCTGCCGGAAAGCTGGGCAAGCTGCTACCTGCGCCTGAACGGCGCGGACAGCGCTGCCGCCGTCTGGTGCAATGACGTTTACATCGGCTACACCGAGGATACCTTCACTCCCGCTGAATTTGACATGACCGCCGCCGTCCACCCCGGCGAAAATACCCTGACGGTACAGGTGTACCGTTTCTCCTCCGGCAGCTGGCTGGAAGATCAGGATTTCTGGCGCATGAGCGGCTTGTTCCGCTCCGTAGAACTGTTCACCAAGCCGGAGCTCCATCTGGAGGACGTCTTTGTGAAGCAGAGCTTTGCCTCGGATTTTTCCAGTGCCACTGTCACCTTTGATTGCAAGGTCAGCGGCGCGGGAACGGTGTCGGTGGTGTTCAATGGGCAGCAGCAGTCTGCTGAGGTGGGCGAACCTGCCGAATACGACAGCGGTGTGGTGTTCGGCAAGGGCGAGGCTGACCCGGACGTGGAAGAGGACGTGCAGGATGTTTCCTTCACCTTTGCGGTGACAAACCCCGCCCTGTGGAGCGCCGAGCAGCCGAACCTGTACGAGGCCGAAATTGCCCTGTTGCGCGAGGGTGCTCTGGTGGAGCGCACCGGGTTGAAAGTCGGCTTGCGTAAGTTTGAGCTGAAAGAACGCCAGATGCTTTTGAACGGCAAGCGTATCGTGTTCAAGGGTGTCAACCGCCACGAGTGGAGCTGCCGCACCGGCCGCACCGTCAGCCGGGAAGAGATGCTGTGGGATGTAAAGAACCTGAAGGCCCACAACGTCAACGCCGTGCGCACCAGCCACTACCCCAACGACCCCTATTTCCTGTCCCTCTGCGATGAATACGGCCTGTATGTCATCGGGGAGACCAATCTGGAGACCCACGGCACATGGCAGAAGCTGGGCGCGGACGGCTCGGACGAGTGGACGCTGCCCGGTGCGCGCCCGGAGTGGCGGGAAAATGTGCTTGCCCGCGCCGAAGCCATGCTGGAACGGGACAAAAACCACCCGGCCATCCTCATCTGGTCTTGCGGCAACGAGAGCCACGGCGGCAAGACCCTGTGGGAGATGAGCGAGTATTTCCGCAACACCGACCCCAGCCGCCTTGTGCACTACGAGGGCATTTTCTGGAACCGGGAGTACCCCGCCACCTCCGATATGGAAAGCCAGATGTACACCCCGGTGGCAGACATCAAAAAGTTTCTGGCAGAGCACCCGGAAAAGCCCTTTATCATGTGCGAGTACAGCCACGCCATGGGTAACAGCTGCGGCGGCATCACCGACTACACCGAGTATGCCTACGAAGAGCCGCTGTATCAGGGCGGGTTTATCTGGGAGTACATGGACCACGGCATCGCGGTCACTGACCCGGACGGCAAGCCCGGCTTTGCCTACGGCGGCGACTTCGGCGACCGCCCCACCGACCGGGAGTTCTGTGTGGACGGTCTTGTGCTGCCCGACCGCCGCAACACTCCCAAGATGGATGCGGTCAAGGCGGCTTATGCACCGCTGAAGATCACCCTGACCGACACCGAAGCCGTGATTGAAAACCGGAACCTCTTTACCGACCTGAGCGCCTACGACCTTGTGTTTGCGTCCTCGGTCAACGGCAAGCCGGAGCGCCGCGCGGTGCTGCGGGCAGACTGCGCACCTGGCAAGACTGCGCACATCGCGTTCCCGTTCCCTCTGCCGGAGACAGGGCTTGCCTGCATGACCGTTACCGCCATCCAGCGGGCTGCGCTGCCCGGCATCCCGGCGGGCTATGAAGCCGCCTTTGGGCAGGTATGGCACAACCACGCCGCCGCCCGGCTGACCGTTGCCGCGCCGGAATTGGTGGCAATGGACTGCAACATCGGCGTAAAGGGCGAGGGCTTCGAGTACATCTTTGGCCGCGGCAAGGGGCTTGTGTCCATCCGCTATAACGGCGTGCAGCTGCTGGACGATACCGTGCGCCCCAATTTCTGGCGTGCGCCCACCAACAACGACGAGGGCTGTGCAGAGCCGTTTACATTTGCCTTCTGGAAAACCGCCGGTCTCTACGCCCGCTGCGATAACCTGACCGCTGAAACAAAGGGCGATTTCGTCATCGCCCGCGCAAACTACACCCTGCCAGATGGGCAGACGCTGCCCATTGATTTTGCCATTGACGGCGCAGGCCGCTGCGACATCACCATGACATGGCAGGGCGCGCGCACTGAGCTGCCGGAGTTCGGTCTGCTCTTCCCGCTGCGCCGGGAGCTGACCGAGGTATCCTATCTGGGTCTTGGCCCCCGGGAGACCACCGCCGACCGCACCGCAGGCGGCAAAATGGGCGCTTGGAGCTACAATGTCCGGCAGGATTTTGCCCAGAACACCCCGGTCTACCCGCAGGAGTGCGGCAGCCGCACCGGCGTGTACAGTGCAACTGTCACCGGCAGCGGATTGAATATAGGCATCGGCTTTGCAGGGGACGGCATGACCTTCTCGGCGCTGCCCTACACGCCCCATGAACTGGAAAACGCCCGCCACCTTTACGAGCTGCCCCGGGACGACAATAAGACGGTCGTCCGCTGCGCTGCTTTCCAGCGCGGCGTGGGCGGCGACAACAGCTGGGGCGCAAAGCCCCATGCAGACGCCTGCTTTGCGGTGGAGAAGGGAACCTCGTTCCGTTTTACGATTCAAAAATAAAAATTTACTTGGCTAAAGTGGTGGGTATCATCGTGATACCCACCACTTTGGTCTTATTGCGAAACCGTAACAAGACAAAAATCAGCGCAATATTCAAATAGTATATTTGCGATATGCAATCCAACGTTGTAGCTGCTGCATTAAAAAGTTGAATTTTTATGGTTTATGGAGAAATAAGGAATTGTGTCAAAATGACACAATTGCTCCGGGCACCTTCATAGAACCATGGAATGTGAATATTTTGCTTTCATAGGAGTTCATGTTTTTTACTGAATCTCGTGAAAAGCGTATAAAAAGCTTGCAATCATCTGTAAAATGTGGTATATCCATTATACGAAACATTGCTTTAAAAGAACACTCCACCGTTCAATGATGTGTAAAGTGAGGTGCCTGCCATGACCGCTGTGATCTATGCCCGCTATTCATCGGACAACCAGCGCGAAGAATCCATTGAGGGACAGATCCGTGACTTCTTTGGCGGAAGTGATAAATAAACACTAGAAGGTACACTTTGCAAACAGCCTATTAGCCTGTTATCAGAAGTAATATACAAAAACAAAATACAGAAATAAAAATACCGCGCAGATTTGCGCGGTATTTTTATTTGAGGTGAGCTGCCTTTTGTCACATGGATCTTCATAGAAAATTGTAGAGTCGTTACTTCAGGCAATCAGCTCGGAATCGTAGCACTTAACCCGCTGTGAAACGAAAGATTTCCATATTCCTGCAAAAAATCCTGTATAGCAGCGTCCTGCCTTGCTGAATCAGCACCTGCATGAAGTGCAGCATACAGCGAATGGATCCGGGACAGGTACAGCTCTTTGGATTTATCATACAGTTCAAAGAAACTCTCATTGGAAGTAATGGAAGAATCCCATGGATTTTTCCACAGTGCATGTCTTAAATTAAATGAATCCGTGCGGAAAAACAAGGTATCACTCGGGATCAGTGGTGAAAACAGCGGATATCCGAGACAGATCCGCTCCGTCAGCCGGACAATGGCCTTTTTCTTTCCGGAATCATCGTGCATCAGCCAGAGACCAAGCTGCATGGAAAAAATAGCAAGGTACATGGTATATTTGCGGAATTTGACATCCGGAAAGGCATAGCGGTAGGCATAATAGAGCATACTTGCAATAACATGTTTCTGGCGGTGTGTCAGCCGGATCGTGTCCTCGGTATGGAAATTGCAGGGCTGGCGGTGCAGTTTTAAATCGAGCAGTGCGGTATCGATATCTGTTTCCAGATAGGCATGTCTTGAAAAATAGGCTTTTTCCTTTTTATCCTTATAGTGTGTCATGGCATAAATATACGGATGACATATTGTATCCAAGGTATAGTGCCCGAGAAAACCAATCAGGTAGGCTTCTGCAATGTTAAGATCCGTGCGGGAGGAAAACTGGTTACGGCTTTCAATCAGACCCTGGAAAAAGGCACTGGTCTCGCGGACATGGGCAAGAGCACCGATATTGTGACCTTCTAACACATAGGAAGCTGTCTCTTATACACATCTCCGAGC
>ENA-OZEM01000825-OZEM01000825.1-human-gut-metagenome-genome-assembly--contig:-NODE-825-length-12357-cov-4.776947_pt1 | contig 12357 bp, 16 predicted proteins | sample MGYA00245069_ERZ653611 | MGnify/ENA primary metagenome ERZ653611 (study PRJEB26926, sample SAMN06165006) | human gut metagenome | biome: ENVO:00009003; feature: ENVO:2100002; material: ENVO:00002003... | reverse complement strand
TTTTCTTAACGCAAAAAGACCCCTGCCGATCACATTTCTGTGAAAGACAGAGGCCGATTTTACAACAACGAATCCGTCATCGTCTGATAAACGCTGTCTGCATTTTGCTCTACGCTCTCATCTATAATCTGCACCAGCATCTCCGAAAGCGCAGTTCGTTCGCCCAGAGCGGTGTTCAATACGATATCCTGCAGAATGTCCCGCAAGATTTTTTCCCGGTCTGGGGAGATAAGACAACTCCGCTGTTCTAAGGAAAGGGAGCTCGTCTCTGGATTTTTAACCACCCCGCCCCCTGTTGCGCCGGTTCTTGCGTAGAGGGTCTGCAAAACATACCCCTGCACACTCATGTTTTCGGCTGCAGCAGACTGGCGGATTATTGCGCCCATCTCCTTGGAGGGTCGAATCATGATGTTGTCCTGGCGCCGATTATATTCTATATTTGCCCTGCTGTGCGCTTCTTTTGTTGCCATAAATACACCTATTATAGTAAATTTTTGCAATACCAGTTAATTGGTATCATTGTACATTTTCCGCAGAAATAAACCAGTTAACGTTATTGATTATGTCAATAGACATACGTCCAGTTAACTGGTATACTCATGCCATCGGGAACACCGGTTCTCACATCCGACCATTCACCCAACGATTTGAAGAGAGGTACGCACATGAGTATCAACGTTTTACTGACCCTTGTCGAGCAGTACAAGGAGGCCGCCCAACTGATCGAGGCTGCACAGGCTGAACAGGAACAGCTGAAAACCCAGATCCGCGAGGCACTGGCTGAGCGCTCCACCAACTATCTGGAAGTAGGCTGCCACAAAGTCCGCTTGTCCGATTTCTCCAGCACCCGACTGGACAGCAAAGCCATCAAGGCCGTAGCGCCCGACCTGTACGACCAGTACAGCAAAACGGTCACCGGCACCCGCCTGAGCATCACCTGACATCACCTAAAAAGAAAAGCCCCATACAGCGCTCCCCGACCAAAGTTTGCGTTGTATAGAGCTGCCGTACACCCGCCGGGGCGGGCTACACCAATATTATACCTGTCCCGGCCTTTTTTATCAAGAGAAAGGTTCGAAAAATCATGAAACAGACTGTCAAAACCTCCCGCGCTGCTGGTCAGCTGGAAAAGATGTTCCGCGAGCTCAACAAGCACTACTTTGCAAGCAAGCTGCCAGAGCCCATCATCAGCCTGAAAAAGACCCCGTCCGCCTATGGTCATATCACCTGTTCCAAAGTTTGGCAGGCAGGCGGCGAGAACAAGTACGAGATCAATATTTCGTCGGCTACCCTTGACCGTCCCATCGAGGAGACCGCTTCCACCCTGCTGCATGAGATGGTGCACGAATACTGCATGGAGACCGGTATCAAGGACACCAGCAACAACGGGGTCTATCACAACCGGCGTTTTAAGGAGCAGGCCGAGGCACACGGCTTGACCGTCGACCACCACGAAAAGTACGGCTGGACCATCACGAGCCCGTCCGAGGAGCTGTTGGACTTTATCATCTTCCAAGGCTGGCAGGATATTCAGATGGGCGAGCGGCTGGCATGGTCGGATATGGCAGGCACCGGAGCAGGCAGCAAGGCACCCGGCAGCAGTCAGACCGGAGCCCCGAAGCCTCCCAAAGCAAAGAGCAGCACCCGGCGGTGGGTATGCCCCAAGTGCGGTACCATCATCCGGAGCACCAAGGAAGTGCGGGTCATCTGTGCGGACTGCATGGAGCTGTTCGTGAAGGCTGACTAATCACAGCAAGACAGAGAGCGAGGGCGCGAGTGAGAGTAGTGCTATATATAAAATTACAGGAGGCTCCTCATGGATACTTATAAAATCGCTATTGACACCTTTCTTGCCGAGACGTCCGAGTGCAAAGCCAGTGGGTGCGCTGTCTTTACCGGGGCAGACATCGCATTCCAAGACATCCAGTTGCACACGCACCGGAACAAGGCAGAGCTGCATTTCATGGCCGGACACACCATGCTTTCCATCCCCCTTGCCAGCATCCTGAGTATTGAAAAGCTGGTATTGCGGGATATCCAGTCCACCGAGTATGAGATCATCACCAAAGAAGGCGGCACCATTACCCTTGACGTTTTTTAAAAATGCACCCGTAAAGACAGAGATCCGCCGGGCTGTGAGAGAACGCCCATTATATTGAAGGAGAGCAGCCATGACTATTATATCAGAACGCCTGCAGCACCTGCGCCTGACGCACGGCTATACCCAGACCGAGCTTGCCCGAACCATGGGTGTGAGCCGCCGGGCAGTCTACGCATGGGAGCACGACAAATGCCCCGAGATCCCTCATCTGATCCAGCTTGCCCAATTCTATCAGGTGTCGACCGATTATCTGTTGGGATTGGCCGAGTGAGGTGTCCCCTGCCGCCGGAGGCATTACCGGAGACTTTTTTTGCCTGCTATAGTGCGGTCAACCATCAGTCCGCGCGACGGCAGCCACAATGCTCCATATTTTTAACAGCACACTTGTAAGTCCATCTTATCGGATGCACCGTTTGGTAGACTTCAGGTACAGCAAAAGCAAACACACTTCAAAATACAGGAGGATAATATTATGGCAGTCGCTATTTCGTTATTTTTAAGTATGTTGGGTCTTGGTGCAGCTGGTGCAGTCAGCGCGGGACAGAACGCAAAAATCAAGAAGGCAGACTATCAGTATGGTGAGGAGCACGGCCTCCACGGCACCTCTGAGGTCCTGCAAATGCGGGAGCGGGTGCGTAAAGAATGGTGGAGCATCTGCGGCAAAACCTACAACGCATGTGAGCGGCCTGCATCGAGTTACGGCGACCTCAGCAGAACCCCGTGGTGCTATCTGAAAAAGCGCTGGTTCATTGATCATCTGAACAAAAAGGGCATCCCTTATGATGATCTGGTCGTGGATGATGTTACTGGCGTTACCTTCTACGAGAGCCAGAAACGGACGTCCCAAGCATATATGAGAAAGCTGCGGTAATAGAACACTGCACCCATCGTCACCACTTCTGTCAGCAACAGGAGGTAAGCTTATGGCTGAAAATAAAATCTTGGTGCAAATTATCGATCATGAGAACGGAGATTCCGTGCTGGGACAAGATTACTTTGAATCAAGAGAAAAAGCAGAAGAATTCAAACGGATCTCAGACCGCGCGTATGGCAAACTTCTTGGTGAAGGTCAAACCAGAATCACCACTGTGATCATTGAGCGTTGACACCAACCACCATTTCCTATAGCATCTCCCCCAGCAACAGAGCTCTGCCGCTCAGACACGAGTAGCAGGGCTCTTTTTTACGCGGTATTCGGTCAAGAAGTGAACTTAAAGAGCGGCGTTTAATATCAGACAGCAGATATCCCGGCGGATTTGCGGCTCGATTATTATTTTCACCACTTTTGAGCATATCCATTTACGTCGTGAAATGCGACGAAATTATGAGCGGACTTTGATTCCAGTCATAAGGTCTGTCAAACACATCTCCACTTGTGGCGAAAGTACAGAATTGAACCACGGCGCACATTTTTAAGCACCATCTACATCTCCCCAAAATTGGGGACACCTTTCTTGATGGAGTCGGTCTAAGCGACCTCACCCCAATTTAGGCCGTTGCAGGTGCGTACTGTTTGGTACAGGGTCTCATACGGCAATCCCATCAGCGAACAAAGCATATCTTGACGCATTGAGCTCCGCAACCAAATTGGTTACTCAGATTGGAAATCATACGCAGACCGTTTGGCCAAGTTTTGCTCGGTTCTCAACTTGAGTACCGAGGTTTGAAATCACACGCAGATGCGTCAAACTTATGTTTACAGTTTGCGTGGCGTTATGGAAATCTGCCGCTACAGCACACTTCTGCGCACGGCGGACATTTTTGACCATCGCCACTTGTGGCAATGGGAGCGTACCAGACAGTACAGGGTAGGGAGTTTGTAATACCTCTCATGCTGCGAACGAAACGCCAAACGTCTCGACCCATTTGCAACATCGTTCAAATTGAACGGTGTTGAAGGTGGTATCACGAAGGTACGTAATATTATTACATATAATCTGCGCGGCGTTATGGAAATCTGCCGTCTGTCACGAGCTAAGTTTGGGTTAGGTCGTACCGTCTGTTCAAAATTGAGCGGGGTTCAAAGCTGGGTGCCGCATTTCACGACTTCCTTCCCGGCGGGTATCGCATCACCAAAGGGTGTATACGACGTAGACGCCCTTCATAACATCGAACGATAATGCGTTGTTTCTGATTTAAAGTACACACTTCAAGACAGCTGAGGGCGATTCGGGAGACCCCTGACGTGCTATCGCCGCTTCTTGCAAATCTGAGGACGGCTCATTTTTCTGCTTTCCTAGATCAGTCCAATTTGGGACTTATCCATCAATGCGTGCTTTTTTTGTGCAGTTTATATAGAATAAACACGGTTTTTTATGCATCATAGCCAATTTTTTGGCTATGGTACGATATTTTTATTCAATTGACGCAAAGAGAGAAGAGAACAATTCACTGATGATAGAATAAGGGTGGGTTTTCTTCTCCCACCCCCTCATCTTTCCTCTTTTTTCGTAAACACTTTAATATCTCGCACGCTCGATATCAAAGTATTCACGAATCTCAAATTATAAATATATCATAAGTCTGTTATTTTCTCTTGTTCTCTGTTTTATTGTTCAGATTTGCGTCTATTTCTGTACCTATTCTATATAGAGCGAGTACAATTTTAGACGCAAACTCTATCAAATTCGAGTCAATTCCCAAAATGTCTTCTGATAATATTCGCCTCGCTTTCGTATTTTGTCACTGATGATCTTGACACCATAGATTTGAAGTTTATGATTTAATGCGTCTTGCCCCATCGGACGTCCTTTATACTCTTTGAACATCTTCAAGGCCATGATGCTCTCGTACATTTCTTCCTTCAACATCGGCTGATTCAAGTGTGCGTTTATCCAGTCCACCACCGAATCAAAGCAATACGGCACCGTTTCCTCTGCTAACACCGGCGCATACTTTGCAAAGACCTTCTTATATGACGTTTCGAGCATTTCGTTAAGCAGCTCCAATTCACGCTTTAATTGCCGGACACCAAGCGGATTCACGCGGTACTCACCCTTTGCATCATCGAACTCCATGATCTTGCACTTTCTTATTTTGTTGTTGATACTATCGGGCGTTCCACTGTTTCGGAACACTTCAAAGGCCTCCGCCCCCGCAAGATATGCCACTGCAGGCTTCAGCTCTTCTATCACGATGGCCTTAAATTTCTTCAGGTCACCATAATACCAGTCCGCATCATAATCACGAAAATAGACCGTGCAGGTATCGTCGACATCAAGTGGGCGCTTTCGACCTGTTGACTGAATGATGTCCGTCGGCTTCCATTGGTCAATATACAGGTGTTTTACTGTGCGGTCTTTGATCTCGGTGCCTATGCCAAACGCCTTTGTGGTGAACAAATATCTTTTTTGGAGCTCTCTGTCCTTGATACAGTCCGTCAGCTTATTGAACATTTTGCCGTATTTCGGGTTGTTCTCGGAGCAGTAATAGGCAGCTGTATCGCCGAATATCTCCCTCATTTTGAGCAGGTCCTCGCCGGATGATACAAAGATAACGGCCTTTTCGTCTTCCGGGAGACTTTTTAGCATCCTGACCAGATTTTCCCTCGAATAGAAATATTTCTGCTTGATATGCTGGTAATCCTGCGGCAGTTTGTAGATGCGGTCTTCTGGCGTCTTTGAGGTCTCCTCCAGCAGCTTATAGGTCTCCTTACCCGTTGCGCTCATATAGATAACCACATGGTCGGCTTCGGCCTTCTGCAGCACTTCCAGCGATAAATAGGTGTTCATTCCATAAGAGGAAAAATCCGTAAAATAGTGACATTCATCCGCGACAATGTACTTGAAATCCTCCAGATACTTTTTCAGCGACGCCGGGTCGTTCCTGTATTTCGTCTCAATATTCTGATAGGTCCGAACCTCTAGCATGTTCTTGTAGAACGCATCATTAATCATGGCTATTTCCATTGGCTCACCATCGACCTCGGCAATGGCGGCTTCCGTTCTGCGTTGGAGCATCTCGTCGTAAAGGGTATTCAGCGGGCAGAGGCATAGAACCCGGCCTATGGTCGTATTTTTCAGCATCTCATCGACAAGCCAGCTCACCAGTTTCTTAATGATAAATTCGTTCTTGCCGCGTCCGGTTCCCATATCCAGAAGGACTCTTCCGTTCCCCCAATGCTGGAATGCATCACCGATCAATTCTGAAGCATACGCCCACCGCTCCTTCTCCGCCGGGGTGTTCTCTCCTGTCCGTCCCAATGGCACGATTGCTTCTGCTGGCACCACCTCCACCTCTGGCACTTCCTCTGTCTCCTGAACGGCACAGCACATCTCCTGCAGCGCAGTGGTCTCTGGCGTCTGTGAACTGGATGTTCCCTCTGCCTCTGCTTCCAGCTCTGCTGCCTGTCTGGTGGGCTCTGCCCCTTGTTGCATAAGCGTCTCCGCTACAGTTGCCTCCGGTGCTATTACCCCTTGTGCAGTCGCGTCCACAGCCTCCTTCTCCTGTGCTGTCAGGGCTCCTATTGCATCTGGCGCATTTCCTTTGGCAGCGTCTGGCGCGGTCTCCCTTATAGTGTCTAGGTCATCATCCTGTACGCTGTCCGGTGCAGTGTTCCCTGCCCTCTCTGGCACATCCCCCTCGGCAGTGTCTGGCACATATCCTTCTGTAGCGTCTGGGACGTTGTCTGACACCGTGTCTGCAGCGCTCTCTGGCGCATCCCCTGACACATCACCCGGCACACTATCCACGTCCGGCGGAGCATCCACCGCCTCATCCAATACAGCGCCCTGTGGGGTGTCTGGCGCACTCTCTGGCTCCATGGCGCAGGACATATCCCCGGCGGCTTGCTCTGTGGCGCGCGTGGCTGCCTTCTGTGCCTCCAGCTCCGCCCGTCTCTCCTCCGGCGTCATCTTATTCCAGCACAGGAACCTGTCCACCTCCTCCAGCGACTCCTGCATCGTCATTTTTTTAGGGTCCTTGGAGCAATGGAATTCCAGCTCCTCCTCGGGTAGCTGCTTTTCCTCCTCACACTCCTTCAGGTAGTTCTCATATTCATGCGTCCCGTTCTTTTCATCAGACAGCTTCAGGAAAAAACTGCCAAATGGCCAATGTGTCTTTTTATCACTCATATATTGATATTTCTCCTATAATAATATAAGGCGCACAGCCCAGCCATCTTGCCAGACCATGCGCCGGTTTGTCAGTGTCTGGCCAGAAAAGGCTCTGGTCAAACGCTTCGTTCTGTGATATTATAGGGGCGGGAACGCACACACACAGATATTCCCGTCTCTACAGCCGCTTTGCCTGTTGCCGCAGGTAAGGCGGTTTTTGTTTTACTGTTGCACATGGGACCCTGACTCGAGTGCTACCGCCGCTTCTGCAAACGTCTGCACGGCGCTACTGTAGCCGATTTGGAACGAATGCTCGGCAACGGACGCGACCAGCCCTTCCAGAATTTTAGATAGGGTCTCGTTCTGCGCTTCGCTCAGATACGGTCGAACAAGCACATCCAGCTGATGAAAGCTTGCCTCCACAGCACGTTTGAACTTCTCTTCATTCTGCTTGATCTCGTCAGTGGTCTGAAATACATCTTCTAAAAAGCTCATTTTAATCTCCTTTTTTAGCATGACACTGCCTCTGGACGTCCTGTCCATTCCACAGCCTACTCATTTGCTTGGGCGCGCTGTTCACTGCCGGTACCCACCTTTACCGCAGCTTTTTTATTGTCAAGCGCCTTGCATATGCTAGACGTTTTTTGTTTGCTTCGGATCATGTCTCTGGCACCTCATTGTCCTTGCGCCCTTCAAGCTCAACGCTCATCTCTGGAGTCAGCATTCTGGTAAACTCCAAGTATGCCTGAATCCCCAGTTCTACCGCATATTGCTCTGCTTGGGCCATCAGCTCTGCCGACAACCGCGCGATCCTATTCTTGTCCACCTCATCAACCGGAAGGTCCTCCAGCGCCCTCTCCAGCGCGTCTGCAGCCTTAACCAGCGGCTCACACAGTTCACGCGTCTGCCGTGGGATGATCAAATATCCTTCTTCGCCCAGCGATACACTCAAAATGTCCACGCTGCAGGTCTTGTTATCCGTCATAATCTTCCTCCTTGTCCTTTACATTCCACACCATCGTGCCGCCCGGGGATTCACAAACTCCGGCTTGAACGTCACATTGGGGAAATTCACATCCATATAGTTTTCCGGCGCCGCCTCTTCGCTGTAATCGGCCAGTGCATCCACCGTTTCCAACGCCTGCAACAGACGAATGCGCCCCGTATTCCGGTCGTGCCCCATCTGCACAAGCTCACTATCGGTCAGTTCATTGCAGAGCTCATAGGCGGCAGCGATATAGCTTCGCAGTACAGGCTTTGGTTCAAGCCGCACCTCATAATAGTAGGTCGGCTCCTCTGCCACCTCCTGAATGACAGCCTCCATGCTGCAGCAGATCTCCAGTTCGGGGTTGCCTTCTGCATCTGAGGTAGGCGTAATAGTCATATCCGTACCATCGCAAAAACGCACTGTAATGCCTTTACCGACCGTGGAATCCCTTTGATCCGGGCAGATGCATCCGCCCGCCGGGATCGTTTTCCCGGACAGCGCTGCGCTCAGAATAAGCGACGCTTCCCGCTCTTCTTCAGGTGTTTCGGCATGGACCTCGGCACCGTTCATGTAGATATCGATCATAGTCGTATTCCTCCTGTTTGGTTGATTAAAAAATCGTATCAATGTCCGGATCGTCCAGCTCATCCAGCTCGTAGTCATATGCCGTGGGGACAATTTTTTCGTCCGCATCATTCTGGTAGGGTACAGAATAGCAGTCGATTTTCAGTAACGCCCGTCCATCATCGCTGAGGTACGGCAAGAAGGTGATCATCATATCACACTCCATATCCGGCTCATCGGCCAGCTTCAACGTAATTCCTTCGCTGGGATTCAGACCGTGGTGGGGTGTTTCTGTGCAGGCATCGTAGATCAAAGCCTTCCCTTCCAGCACATCCTTCAACGCACATAGCGCCGATGCGTCATTCTTACGGCCATTCGTCCGGATCGTTACTGCATCTTCGTGATTATAGTTCATAATTGTACCTCCTGCGCGATGCGCGCACATGTAATTTTTTTGCAGGCTTCTTTTGCATTTGTGGTTAGTATATTTAAACCTCTTGCTCGTACTGCAGTGTCAGGATACCGCTGCTTGTCTTCTGTTCACGGCTTCACCCCCTCCATCATCTCCTCAACGGTCTCCTCCGTAACGCATCTGATGAGCAGCTCCGGCTCTCCCGCCTCATTCAAGATAGGCCTGATCCGCAGCGTTGTGCCGTCGTTCAGATGGTACAGCAGCCCCTTGTGCAGCGGAGCATCGTAAAAGCAGGGCAGGATGCACATCTCCGTGTCAGCCGTTTTTCCAGCCAAAATGTTGTTGAGTGTCGCCTCGGCATACTGCTCCTCTTCACGGTTCTCGGGCAGAAGATTTGCATCATTGAAGTAAAGTTCAATCATATCCTTCATCCTTTCTTTTATGCACATTTGTTGTTCGAAGTCTGGGCCAAAGCCCTGTCCGCCGGGCAGATGGACTGCAGCAGCCCCCGCGCCTCGCTCTCCAACCGCTGGAGCTCGGCACGCACCTGCTCCCATTCCTTCAGCTCCCCGCTGGCGACTCCCTCACGGATCGTGCGTCTTACAGCTTCTGCCAGCGCCTCCTCCAGCCTTGCATGATAGGTACAAATATCGTACTCCACCCCGCCGTCGGCCTTCGCATGCGCCTTTTTCAACGTGTAATACACGCTGCTCGCGTCCAGATAATAATCCTTCCAAATTTTTAGCAATTTCAACACCTCTAAATTATATTTTTTGTTTATTTTGCCAGAGTTCACGCACAGTTTCCCTTGTTGGCAGGGTGCTGCCCGGGCGCTATATTCTATCTGTCATATGGTCCTCCTTTTGAATTGAATCGTGTTTTTTAGAACAGTCTTGCTGTCTGCTCCCAACAGTGCCAAAGCGGGTCAGATCTTTCACCCTACCAGCGCTATGGGATTTTCAGCGGTCTACTGCACTGCATGCCACTTCCTCCTTTTTGCCCCTGTTATGGCGACCTCAGCCTTGCAAAGCAGGGCTCAACATTGCAAAAGCAGAAATTGTGTTTTTTCGCCTTTCATCGATATTTTTCGTCAACATTGCAAAATTGCAATCATACACCCTCAGCAGCCGTTACGCCACTGCCGTGCTCTGTGTCAAGGCTGTAACGCCGCAGACTCCGACCTCTGGTACAATTTGCCGGACGTTTTTGATGAGGCCGTCGCCACTCAGTGCGCTGCGCGCATGGTTATAGGTGCTTTCACCGCATCCAGTTTTTTCCAGAACCAGCCGCTGAAGCTCCTTGCTGACCATACGGTTCCCCGGGGCAGCATTCAACGTACGCAGGATCTCGCTCTGAACTTCTGCATACTTCTGCCCTTTATTGTCCGGCTTCTCCCGACAAAAATCCTCGTCCTTCCAATCCGAAGTCGAGTCAAACTTCAGCCTTACCGTCTTGATTCCCCTGACCTCTACCGTCTCGGTGGTAAAAAGGATCGTATCCGCTGGTACGCCATAGCTGCTCTTTTCGTGGGAGACGTAGCTTTTGCTGCCATCCCTCGTATGCCCCATAATCAGCACGCTGCGGGCGGTATCCCAAAGTTCACCCGATCCATTCAGGCGCTTGCGTCCAAATGCGGATGGATTTTTGTTGGTATGGGTCACCAGCAGGATGGCAAACCCCTGTTGCTGTGCCAGCATGCGCAGGTCCTGAAGCACCCTCCGCATCTGTTGACGGTTGTTCATATTGGCAGAATTAGGCAAAAACGCCTGAAGCGGGTCAATAACCAGCACCAGCGGATCCGCCGCAATGATCCAGTTCACCAGATCCGGGTCACCGAGATAGGGCATTTTCCCCTTCTTCTCGTAGTATACGTCAGAATCGATCACCACGACCTTGCCCAGATCAGCACCAGCAGCAGCCATACGCGGGCACAGCACAGCATCGATGGGATCCTCGCCCGCAAGGATCACAACGTTGCCCGTGCGCTCGGGTGCCTGCGGAAAAACCTCCGTAGCCTCACCCATGGTCAGGGATCTCGCGATCTGCGCCACGAACTGCCCCTTGCCTACACCGCCGTCACCGCAAAGCAGCGTGATTTCGCCGCACTGCAGACGTCCGGATGCCAACATTTCATGATTTTTGGGCGTCACATCGCTCAACCGCTGAAGAACAACGCCGCTCTGGTTCAAAGCGTCCAGCTCAAGCTCCGCTACTCCCCCGGCGAGGTCTGCGGGCGCTGCAACGGGCGCGATATCCTGTACCACCCCCTCGTCAGCCACCTGTGCCTTCATGGGCAACTGCAGCAGATTCGTATTGAAAATGTCATTTTTTTCCATGTTCACATCCCTCCTTGTCCAAATAAATTTTTGACGATGTTCAGTTTTCAAGGTGCTCCACCCCACTTTCACAGGGCAGCCGCCTGCTCCGTCGTGCAGGGGCAGCTTCCAAGTCGCCTCGGTCACCGTCCCCCCCGCACGCGGGGCACGCTTGTCGGGATGTCGAGCACGTCCGGGGCTTGTCCGGCCGCTCTCTCCTCCTCGGGTGCATAAGCATAACACACTTCCGATCGCTTGTCCAGTGGCTTTCCAAAAAAGTTTCACTACACGCGATGTAAGGTATCTCTGGCGCGTTTTTCAGATTTTGCAGTAAAATCATTACTACTGTATTAAAAAGCCGTTGCGGAGGCTCTAAGACCAGTTTGCAGCAATACAAGTGCCATACCACAGGTTGTAAGAAATGTCAAGCATTCTCCACCCCTTCTGTTGCACGTACAACCAACACATCAAGATACCAGTTATGTCACTTCGTCGACCAGTATCACCTCTGCCGCCCGCGCCATAAGCATATCAGAATACTAGTCATATCTCTTTATCATTCCGTTCTGCTTTCGTATCCTGCACAGCAGCATATCAACATACTTGTTATGTAGACTTATCGGAATCAACTCCACCCTTGCACCCAACCCGGTTTCCGTGTGCCACTGTTGTCAGCATTCTCGATTTCCATTCCTGTACTTTTCTCAATCATTTGAATCCATCCTGTTGATTCCATAATTTTGCATTTTTGTATTAGAATTCATGAATTTTAAATTAGCAAAAATTCGTCAAATTTTAATTGTCATTTTTTAGTCGTTGTATCGTTTTATTCTCTTTCATTCATTTTCAAAGCCATTCAACTCACCTTATATAAATACTGTCTCTTATACACATCTCCGAGCCCACGAGACATGCGCAGATCT
>ENA-OZEM01000820-OZEM01000820.1-human-gut-metagenome-genome-assembly--contig:-NODE-820-length-12420-cov-21.557622_pt1 | contig 12420 bp, 8 predicted proteins | sample MGYA00245069_ERZ653611 | MGnify/ENA primary metagenome ERZ653611 (study PRJEB26926, sample SAMN06165006) | human gut metagenome | biome: ENVO:00009003; feature: ENVO:2100002; material: ENVO:00002003... | reverse complement strand
GAAAATAGTGCTATGCAGCACATCCGGGATTGTGCTATACTTGATTTACATAAACTTGTTTGTCCTAAAAAGTTGGAGGTGTTCATGGCAACACGAACCATTTGTTTTCCCATATCCGGCTATCCCTATTGCAGAGAACAGCCGGTGACATTCACATGGATAAAAGGCAGCAAGCGGCAGAATATCCGTGCCGTCCATGATGCCGTCCATATAACAGACCCGGATGTTTCGATTCTGGAAATCAGCTCTGCATCCGTTCAGCCGGAGGGTGAAGCTGTTTCTTCTTTGCGGCTTTTGCTGCATCTGGATTCTGTTGCGCAGGATGTACCCATCAGCACGGTTTTTGAGGCTGCCAAAGTATTTGAACATGGCGGGCCATTTGCTGACCTTTTGACCTGCGAACCGCCCAAGGTTCATAAAGACACCCGGCTGAGAACCAGTGGAGAGCTGCTTCGTTACTCGCTGGAAGGAAACGAGTATCCGACAGAGCCGTACATGGATTCGTTTTTTGAATGGCTCTACTGCCGTGCATTGAAGCAGTTCCCGGAAAAGGCAGCGAAGCTGAGCCGATATAATGCCTTTTCTGATATTGCTGCCGCCGCGGATTCTAAAAAGTATTATGGCGATTCCTCACGGGCGGCTGCGATTTATGTGGGACTTGCAGCGGCAGGAAAACTTTCGTGCATTGATTCCTATGAATTATTTATTGATGAGGTCTATACGGAGCCGAAACCTTTGCCCAAGTCTGGAAAATCTGAGGCTGCTTCAACAATGACACCCGAAGTTTCTGCACCAGCAAAGGAGACTCCGGCAGACGAATTGCCGCAGCCCGATAACGCAAATGCGGAAGTGATTCCGGACGCTGCGCAGATGGAGCATATCCTTGAGCTGCCCAAAGTGACCTGTCTGCTTCTCTCTTTGGCAAAAAATGCTGGTCTTTCTGCAAACAATTCCAGTGAGCTGACATATAAGGGAAAGGAATTCCTTCTTGACGTTTATCAGAAAGCGCTGAAAAATAAAACGCTCCAAATCAATATCCAAAAGAACAAAATCACATTTCCGATGGAGGAACCGGACAGCGGATTTCATGCAGTTGGTGTGTTGACCCGTTCGCCTGCTTGGGAATACGGATGGAAGTTTAACTATCTGACTGAGAATACATCCGGTGCAGAAAAGTCCGAAGTTAAAGAAAAAATCCCTCCGAAGCCTTTGACCGCATTGGAGCATCTGGAACGCTGTGGGTATAGAATCGTTCAGCAGGTCGTACCGAAAAAACTTCCGCCGATTGCCGTTCAGCGGATGGCATGGAAAACAGGCGAAGCTCTTTGCGACCCGGTAGTGGTGGATTTCTTGCAGTTTATTCGGACACATATGCAGAGTGACGGCTCTTTTTCGTTCCGTATCCCAAAGGGTACTTCTAAGAATTCGTTTGCCACACTTTCGGAAATCGCTCAGACGTGGGATAAAATGGGACTTTTTGCATCCATTGTGATCTATCCGCAGAATATCGTCTATGAGCTTGCGCAAAATGAGACTGTCCGGCATTTCCTGAGCGGGAAGTGGCTGGAACTTTTTGTGGAGCATCAGGTTCAGCAGATTTTGAATCGCTATCAGGAGGAGCAGGGTGCAGAAGTTTCGGTTTGCTCCAATGTGATTCTTTCAGAAGCGGCATCCGTAGGGAGCACGCATGAACTGGATGTCGTATTCTCCATCAACGGAAAATTCTTCTGGGTGGAAGCCAAATCGTCCAGCCGAAGTATTGATTATGGAAAATACGCTTCTCTATGCGAAAAGCTGAAAGTAACCTCCGACCGACTGCTTTTGGTCAACAGTGATTTGTCCGTTGAGGAGTGTGAAGGCGTTTCTTACTTCTGGAATTATCGTGTTGCAAATTGTGCAACGATCACGCAGGAACTGGAAAGCATGATTGCTAAACAAATTGAAATCACCGCTGCTCTGAGTACAGACTGAGTAATAAGCAAAAAAGCCCTGAGAACCCTGCCGGATAAGCGGCAAAGTTCTCAGGGCCGTATTGTTTTATCGGATCTGCTCGACTTGCTTGGAGTCCTTTTCCTCCGCAAAGAACAGTTCCACATTCTTCTGCGCTTTTACGATGTCCTGCATCTCATCCCGCGCCTTGCGGTACTCCGGGTAGAGTGCTTTTTTCTTGGTGAGCAAAGCCGAATACTCTGCATTCAGGTCTTTCACTTTGGGCAGCTTTTTCAGGCCGGATTCATTGAAAGCGGCTTTCGCCGCCTTATGCAATGTAATCTCCTCCCGGTGCGCTTCCAAAAATTTGGAACTGTACCCGGATTTGCGGTAAGCATCGTATACAGGCCGGGTCTTGGCATAGTTGACGATGTGCGCACGGAGGACTGCAATCTCGGTCATACGTTGCTCTGCGGCCTTGATAGAATCGCCCAGTTCGTGATAGTGTGAAAGTGCAGCATCTGCAAGTTCCTTCAGCTCATCCGCACTGCTGATTTTCTGTTCCTGCAAAAAAAGCAACGTCTTGGACATTTCCTTCAGATTGTGCTTTTTCGCCCAGCGCTCGTATCCACCGCCTTTACCCTCAGCAAGTTTTGCTTGAATGTCCACCAGCAGTTGAAAGGGCTGTTCTTTGGGCGACTGTTTCTGGCGGGGGTGGTGCTCTGCCTTGCCAGCCAACACAGCTTTGATTTCTTCTTCGCTATACCCTTCGCCCAGTGTACGAAACCGAATAAAACGCTTTTGCCCTTTGCCTTTGACGGAGGTGTACTTTCCACGCTTGATCTCATAGCCCTGCTGTTCCAGATTTTGCAGAAAATCTTCGTAGTCGGTGGGCTTCTGCTGCAAAATTTCGTCGATGACACCGCACAGTCGGTCGCGGTTGCTTTCCCTTGGCGGGTAAGTGATACGCTTCTGCCGCTCCCGATAAGGCTTCTTTTCAATTACGGAAAGCTGATGCTCCAGACAAATTAAATCGCTTAACCGCTGCACTGCCAGCCCGGAAAAGAAAAAATCCCGAAATTTCCGGGTGCCATCCAAAGCGGTCGAATTAAAGATAATGTGATTGTGGATATGCTCCCGGTCGGTATGAGTGGCAACGATAAAAGCGTGTTTGCCTTTCAGAAAGCGGGAGGCCAATTCGTAGCCAACTTGATTTGCTTCCTCTGCTGTGATTTCGCCGGGTCGGAAGGATTGCCGTATCTGATAGGCGATGACATTGCTTTTCTGGCTGCGCCCGGTGGCTTGCTCGTATAGCTTTTTTGTGAGCATGAACTCCTCATCCACGGTAAGCGGGCTGCATTGATAGCTGCTGACAAGTTCGCCCCTTTCAGTCTTGTCGGGATTCTGCGCATAATCAGTGCGGTCTTTCAGGCAGGCGGCGATAGATTTTCCTTTGTGCTGATGCAGTGCAATCAGACGAGTAGCAGCCAGAGCAAATCACCCCCTAAATGAAAAAGCCGCCCGAAGGCGGCAAAAAATTCAAAATCAAATCACGTCCCGGAGCCAACCGCTGAATCGTTCAACGCCCGCCACCATCGCAGTTGCGCTGACAAAAAGAACAAAGCAGAGAAATTCAGCAACCAGCAGAATCAAAAACTGATCCCAAGTCTGGCGGTAGACGGTGTAGATGCCGCAGCCAAAGATATACAGCATCAACGGCGCGACAACATAGCTGGACAGAGTGAGCAGCCACTTTGCCATCAGAGCCAGAAAAGCCACAAACAGAGAGACCGGGGCAAGCACCATTTTGAACAGAAACCTCATATCGAACACCATCCTTCCTTTTTCCGCCCCAATTATAAAGGTATCGGCTACTGCCTTGCAAGGATGTCAACCGTTATGTAAGCCCGCAGTCCTCCTGCTGCGGGATTTTTTTAGAGTTCCGAAAGTTTGGCGAGAAGTTGCTTGCCGATAGCTATCAGCTCATCCAACCGACTACGCAAGTCCTCTAAATCGGCGGCATAGAGCTGCCCGCTTTCATTGGCCCGTTTCGCCACCTGATTCAGGTTGTTGCTGCAATTCTGAAGAAGGTACGCCATCCGACTCAGCTGTGGTAAATCAAGATTCAGGCAGTAACCATCCAGAGCCATTTTTCGCAGATAAGAGCCAATGCTCAAAATACCGCAACTTTCCATCTTCTGACGAATGCGTTCCAGTTCGACTTTGCTGACACGAAAATGGATCTGCTGGTCACGGCGCTCCGTCACCGGGCATCACCATCCTTATCCAAGTAAGATTTGAATGGTCGGACAGGCTCCACTTTATCAGCCTTTTCTTCCAGAGCTGCCAGCACAGAGGGGCGGGCATCCGGCTTTTCTTCCGCTTCGGGTTCTGTCCGGCTGGACTGATGCTCCATGTTCAACAGCGCATCCAATTCTGCAAGGCGGGCAGACTTGGTTTGCAGTTCTTCCTCCTGCGCAAACGGCTTGGCGATTTCAACCTCTGCGGCCTGCTTCTGCTGTTCCAGAGAATCCAGTGCGGCATCAGCATCGGCAATGCGGTCGGCAAAATTGCCGATGGCATTGTCCAGACGGACGATGTTGCCGCGAGGGTCATCGCCCAGCGGTACCGGATAACTCAGCTCGCCGCGGAGAACGATTTGATGCTCATTCTTGAAACTGTCAAAGCGAATGTTCAGCTCAAAGCCGCGATAGGTTCCCAGCAGCATCATATCCGCATTCGGCATCTCCTTGCAGGCGAGCATCAGCCGCTCACCAGCTGCTTTTTTCTCATCGAACACCATGCCCTTGATCGTCATGCCGCAGAAGTTCTCCTTATCCTGCGGGTGTGCGTCTGCGATTTGGGCATCGTTTTTCAGAGCCGCAATACGGTTCTTCGCTTTCTGAATTTCCTCCGGGTAATGCTTGAGCAGCTTATCTTCCAGACGATATTTCTGGTTCTGGTAATCCGAGCGCAGCACCTTGAGCTTTGCTACCTGCACATCCAGATCCATCTTTTCCCGGATGCGCGGGTCGCCTGCGCATAAGGCCTTGACCTCGGCATACGAAAGAGCCTGCTCATCCACATCATCACAGGAGCGCATCGGAGATTTGCTCGTCATGATCTGCGAAATAAACTTCTGCTTGTTTTCCAGCGTTTGCCAGAGGTAGGCGTCGAATGTCCCCTCCGTGACGTAATTATAGACGTAAACTTGTTTGTTTTTGTTGCCCTGACGGATGATTCGGCCGTTGCGTTGGGTCATATCGGACGGTCGCCAGCCTACATCCAGATGATGCACGGCCACCAGCAGGGTCTGGACATTGGTGCCTGCGCCCATCTTTGCAGTGCTGCCCAGCAGGACACGCACCTTGCCGCTGCGGACTTTGGAGAACAAATCCGCTTTCTTACCTTCAGTATCAGCGTTGTGGATGAACTCGACCTCCGATTCCGGCACCCCGGCGGCAAGCAGCTTTGTGCGAATATCATCGTAGACATTGAACGAGCCGTCTCCCTTGGGCGTGGACATATCGCAGAAAATCAGCTGCGTCAGATTATCCTCTTTGGTTTCGTTCCAGATACGCAGAACATTGTCGACGCAGGCATTCAGCTTGCTGTCCGGGTCATCCGGGGTGAGCGGATTCATCAGCCGCTGGTCAAGGCCGATTTTACGTCCGTCCGAGGTGATCTTCAGCATATTGTCCACCGAGGGGTCAACCGCACCGCTATGCACCTCAGCAGCACGTTCGCTCAGGGATTTCACCATGTCCTGCTGGATCTCCGATGGTTTGACCACGACAGTTTCAAACTTGGCTTCCGGAACAGGCAGATGCAACTGGTCGGAAGTCTTGATGTCCGCTGCCTCCTTGAACATATTCATCAGCTCCGGCAGGTTAAAGAACTTGGCAAAACGTGTGCGCGCACGGTAGCCGGTTCCTTCCGGCGCAAGCTCAATGGCCGTGGTGGTCTCGCCAAACGTAGAAGCCCATGCATCAAAGTGGGTCAGTTGTTTCTGCTGGAGAGTGCTGTACTGCAAATAGCGCATCAGGGTGTACATTTCCGTCATGGAGTTGCTGATGGGCGTTCCCGTTGCGAAAATCACGCCGCGCCCGCCAGTCACTTCATCCAGATAACGACACTTGCCGAACATATCGCTGGACTTCTGTGCTTCGGAGGTAGAAAGGCCAGCAACATTGCGCATCTTGGTGTAAAGATATAGGTTCTTGTAGTTCTGGCTCTCGTCCACAAATAACCTATCTACGCCTAATTGTTCAAATGTGACCACATCATCCTTGCGGTCGGTGGACTGTAGCTTTTTCAGTTTCACCTCCAGTGTTTTCCGTGTCTTTTCCATCTGTTTCACGGTAAAATGCTCACCGGACTGTTCCTTGGCCTCTGCAATGGCATTTTCGATTTCCTCGATCTGATCTTCGATGATCCGTGCCTGCCGTTCCGCAGAAAGAGGGATTTTCTCAAACTGCGAGTGGCCGATAATGACGGCATCGTAGTCGCCGGTTGCGATGCGGGCGCAAAAACGCTTTCGATTGGCGGGTTCAAAGTCTTTCTTGCTGGTAACGAGCAGCTTTGAATTGGGGTATAGCCGCAGGAACTCGCTGGCCCACTGCTCGGTCAGATGGTTGGGCACCACGAACAGGCTTTTCTGACACAGGCCCAAACGCTTGGATTCCATTGCCGAAGCTGCCATCTCAAAACTTTTGCCGGCACCCACCTCGTGGGCGAGCAGGGTGTTCCCACCATAAAGCACATGAGCAACTGCATTGCGCTGATGTTCCCGCAGATTGATCTCCGGGTTCATACCGACAAAATGGATATGGCTTCCGTCATACTCGCGGGGCCGGGTACTATTGAACAACTCGTTATACTGCTTCACCAGCAGATTCCGCCGCTGCGGGTCTTGCCAAACCCAGCCTGCAAAGGTATCCTTGATGGCCTGCTGCTTCTGCTGGGCAAGCATCGTCTCCTTCTGGTTCAGGACACGCCGCTCTTTACCATCCTCCTCAATGGTATCATAAATGCGGCAGTCCCGCAAATTCAAGGTGTCCTCCAAAATCTTGTAGGCGTTGGCCCGGTGGGTGCCGTAGGTTTCGGTGGACATGATATCATACATTCCGGCGGCAGATTTGTTGCCGATGCGCCATTCGGACGTAAATGGAGAGTAGCGGACTTGGATCAGGTTGTTATAGCGGATGCGGTAGGGCGGCTGAAAAGTCTCCATCATAAACTGCTGCACAATGGCGGGATTCAGCCACGTGGCCCCCAGTCGGATGTCGATTTCTGATGCTTCAAGGTCCTTCGGCTGCGCTTTGGTCAAAGCCTCCACATTGATCTTGAACTCCGGGTGGCTTTCAGCGGCAAGCTGAGCCATGCGCAGTTTATTCCGCACATTGCCGGAAAGATACTCGTCCGCAGTCTGCCAGCCTGCTTCCGGCTCATCTGCATCCGCAGAAGGGTCTTTGAAAATCACGCCTTGCAGCTCTGTGGTAATACGCTCATAATCGCCGGGAGAGCCGAGAAGTTCCGCCATATAGGGCAGATCAACACGGCCATGTTCTCCAATGGACACTGCCAGTGCTTCGCTGGCGGTGTCCACGCTGGTGACGGTGCGCTCCGGGCGAATCGTTCGCTTGGTGAACATATCCGCCTTGCTTTTGAGCTGTTTATTCTCATCGAGATTTTCCAAAGAGCAGAGCAGATAGTAGGAAGAATCATCCTCAAACAAACGCCCATTTTTGCGGTCGTTGAGCAGACCGTATTTTGCGGTAAAAGCGTCATAAGCTGTGTTCAGCTTTGCTTGGGTTGCCTTAATGTCCTCATCCGGGTAATCGTCCAGCTGCTCCTGAATCAGCTGGTTGACGATCTGCCGCAGTTCCACCATGCCGGTGACACGGGCTTTGGCATTATCGGACAACTCCACCTGCGTCATAATCGAATTTTCTCGGTAGTACACCTCACCGTCCACCACGGCATAGGAGAAATTCTTTACATCCGGGTCAGCGGGGAGCGTCTTGCGCTCGACTTCTGCATCCGCAACATCTGGTGTTTCCACCTCGACTTCAACATACTGACCCTCAATATGCTGTACCGCTTCGGCAAGCTGGTCGGCCAGCACTGCGCCCTCGATGGGGGCAACCGTCAGTTCCTCCCGTCCGTATTGGGTGCTTTCGGTGGTCAGTTCGCCCAGAATCATCTCCGGGTGGTCCACGAAATACTGGTTGATGGCAAAGCCGTCCTCGGTCTTGCCGAGCTGCACCCAGTCCGGCTCATGGTCGATGGGGCGGTCACGCTTTTGCAAAAAGATAATGTCGCTGACAACATCTGTGCCAGCATTGGCACGGAACGCATTGTTCGGCAGACGGATGGCACCCAGCAGATCGGCACGTTCTGCCATGTGCTTGCGGGCGGTGCTGTCCTTGCTGTCCATGGTGTAGCGGCTGGTGACGAATGCCACCACGCCGCCCGGACGCACTTGGTCGATAGCTTTCGCAAAGAAATAATTGTGGATGGAAAATCCCAGCTTGTTGTACGCCTTGTCGTTGACTTTGTACTGACCGAAAGGCACATTGCCCACCGCCAGATCGTAGAAATCACGGCGGTCAGTGGTCTCAAATCCAGCCACTGTAATGTCTGCCTGCGGGTACAGCATCTTGGCAATGCGCCCGGTGATGCTGTCCAGTTCCACGCCGTACAAACGGCTGTCCTGCATGGTGTCCGGCAGCATTCCGAAGAAGTTGCCCACGCCCATGGACGGCTCCAAAATGTTGCCAGACCGGAAGCCCATGCGCTCCACGGCATCATAGATACCACGGATAACGGTGGGGCTGGTGTAGTGGGCGTTCAGAGTGCTGGAACGGGCAGCAGCATACTCATCCTCGGAAAGCAGCCCTTTCAGTTCGGTGTACTCTTTTGCCCAACTATCTTTGCCGGGGTCAAAAGCGTCTGCCAGACCGCCCCAGCCTACATACTGGGAAAGCACCTGCTGTTCCTCGGCGGTGGCACCACGATGCTCCTGTTCCAGCTGGAACAGGGTTTTGATGGCCTCGATATTTCTTGCGTACTTCTGCTTTGCGCCGCCCTCGCCCAGATGTTCATCTGTGATGTGGAAATTCCCGACAGGTTCAGACTCAGGTTCTGCGTTGACGGCTTTATCCAAAGCTGCGGCATCCGGGAAAGTCTGCACTTCGCCGTCAATGACCGTTGAGATCGGCAGTTCATCCAGTTCTTCGTCAGACGGCTCCGGCTCGTCCTTGTCTGCTAAAAATTTTGCGTGTTCGACTTTGAGCCACTCGGCGGCTTCTCTGTCTGCAACTTCTTTTTTCAGATTTTCCAGATAAGATTCTGCCTGCTTCTCGTTAGAAAACTGTGGAACGGCGTGATTGGTTTCATAGTAGTCATCATAAAGATCATCCCAGATAGCAAAAAGCGGCATTTTACCGTCAACGACTTTTCGGACAGAGAAACGTTCGTATTCAGGCACTTCGGATTCCTTGGCGATGGCTTCTGCCTGCGCCAGCATTTTATCCACACGCTGAGCAGTCGCACTCTGTCGCAGCCCCTGCTCAAACTGCTGCTTGTTAATAACCTCATTGTCCCAAGACTGCCCGTGCGCACTGGTGTCGATGCGCACATCGGTTTCGCCAACATAGCCGATGGCACCTTCAATCGTTCTGGTGGGCAGGTCTACCACAACTTCATCCCCGACATTGTAGTTGGATGCTTCCTGTCTGGTAGCACGCTGTTCCTTTTCCTCATCTGTCAGATAGCGGTCGGACTGAATCATAAGGTCGATATACTTTTCCACCTGCGCCCATTTCAGGGTGATTTTCTGGTGGTCAGGGTAATGGTCAAATTCCAGTCCCTTCCAGTCGTGGTTCACAAAACCCCGGCTTCCGTCCAGAAAATCGTGGGAGTGCCCACCAATGCCGTACTCCTTTGCCAGTGCTTTGGCACGGAGTTTGCGGTCAGGCTGGGTCTGGTACAGTGTCATAATGCGCTGCTTGCCACCTGCAAACCCAGAACCATGCTTACGCAGTTCGTTTTCAATTTCAGCCTGCGACAAAACAAAAGCGGAGGGCGTTTTTTCGCTCTCCGCTCGGTCGATTTTTTCGATTTGCTGGGCTTCGGTGGGGAGGACGGCATCCAGAAAACTTAGCTGTAGATCAGCTCCGTCATCACCAGTTCCTCTGCCTGCGCTTTCAGACTGTTCATGTGCTGCACCCACATCAGTTGGTTCTGCGCTTTGTCCGGGGCCGGGTTCTGCTTCAGCAGTTCGGCCATCATCTGCTGCATCCGGCTCTCTGCCGTCTGCTCCAGTTCCATCAGATGCGGGTACAGCGTCCCGTTCAGGAGCATCGAATTGTACAGTACCGGGCGATACTGCTTCAGGTAATTCCGGCGCATCCTGCCGTACTTGCCCAGCGGGGTCTTCGGCTGGCTGAGGGTCAGGTTCGGGAGCTGGTAATCCCCGATCTTCGTGTAATTCAGACTGCTGCTCATATTCTTCCATCCTTTCTACGTTTCGGCGGCGGGTCGTGGTTTTCACCGTCCGCTCGATTTTGCGTAAGACCTCGCGGCTGATGTCGCTGGTAGCGGCACCCAGCGCATAGACTGCATCGGGTGTGGAAAAGGTGTGGATGGCCTGAAAGTCATCCTTGTCAAAGTAGCCTTCCGGTTCAAACCCGCATCGTTCTAATAGAGTGTAGGTGACGCTCATTGTCGCAGCGGCCTTGAACTGAAGTTCCTTTCCGCTACTATCATAATCATCAAAGAAAGAGCCGTCAACGATGTTGAGGATGTCGCCGCTGTTGTTGTCCCAATAATCGTTCACCAGCTTCTCCGCAATATTTACGAGCTGCTGGCTGAGCCGTTCATGGCTGATGCCGTATTCTGCGGTCAGCATCTCAGACACCGGCTTGAAAAGGTCGTCATTCATTTCCCATCGTTCCGGGTCGCGAGAATTGCGCCGTACTCCGGTGTCCGACACATCAAACACATAGTGCAGACGCGGGTATCCGCTGGATTCGTCCAACAGGGCGATGCCCTTGGAGCCACGCCGGACATACCGGTTCATGCGGTTGTTCCAGATGTCGTAATCGGCGCAGGCTGTGGCATCGGGTCGCTGAGCGTAGATCATCAACTGGTCCGGGAAACTGTACTTGTACAGCCGGGATGCTGTGGTCAGGTAGTCCGTCCAGCTTTCCCAGTACCGTGTCAGACCGTTTGCCGTGCGCTGGGCAAGGGCAAGATATTCTTCGGTTTTGCTTGGCATTTTAGCCTCCTTCTTTAGTTTTTAGGGTATAAAAAGAGCGGGCAACCGTTTTGGGGTTGCCCGCAGAGGGTATGTAATAGTTTGATTATCAGGTGCCGCTATCCCTTATAAACTTCATGATGCAGCAGCCCATTGCAATAATTGCGAACAAAGTGTTCAGACCGAGGGCACCAGAACCCAAAAGACCATCAAGGAAACCTCCGACAAGCCATGCTCCCACGGTGAAAATCGCTGCCCATCCATAACTCATGAAAATTCATCTCCTTAATCTATAAAGTTACAGCTTCATAATGAGAAAATGTTTTGCGAACATCAAACACGCCAATGATTTTATTGCAATTTTTGCATAGAAAAGCGTTTGGTATCTTTGTCTGTCCTAATAAAATGCTGGAATTACCAATACTGTGCCATTCCTGATAGGAAATTCTTCTAAGTCCTTTTTTATCAAACTCGTCTTTTGGAACCCACCCAACTGAGATACCAGCGGAAATCAATCCTCCCGCAAGCATTTCTTCTCCACAAATAGGACATTTCATATCAGCGTCTCCTAACCAATAGCACACTAAAAGATTTGATTTCACCACTTGATCTCAAATGGAATCAGTTCGCCAGAAACAATCCCAAAGAAATACAAAAGCCCGATTTCGATAGCAACACAGATTATCAGCAGAAGATTTGCAAGAGCTTTACTGTCGCTCAATTCTTCAATACTTTTTCGGTATTGGACAAAGACCCACATTTCAGAGGTGAAAAACAAAATGTAGAGGAGGCTGCTCCGAAAAAGAGCCATCATATTCGATAGCGCATAATTGATAAGAATAAGATTTATGGAATGAATAGCAACATCCAAAATCTTTGTGATTTTTCGTTTCATACACAGACACTCCAACCCTACAGCTCGGTTTCCACTGCAAGCTGCTCCTGCTTCTCTTTTTCATCAGCGATTTGGACATCAACATCTTCGCGCATCTTTTTTAGAAGTGCAAGGACTCGCTTGATTTGACCTTTGGTATTCTCTACTCTGCTCTGTGCCTGATTGATGTGATCCAGAACTGCCCAGTCTGCAAAGAGCCCGTCAAAGAAGAAATCCGCAAATTTTAGAAAGCTGTCCACCGTAACCTGAAGGTCGGCGGCGATTTCAACATCGGAAAGTTCAGTTTTGAACCGCCGCAGTTCCACTTGAAGCTGTTCGATTTGTTCCTGCGCAT
>ENA-OZEM01000815-OZEM01000815.1-human-gut-metagenome-genome-assembly--contig:-NODE-815-length-12485-cov-6.982220_pt1 | contig 12485 bp, 10 predicted proteins | sample MGYA00245069_ERZ653611 | MGnify/ENA primary metagenome ERZ653611 (study PRJEB26926, sample SAMN06165006) | human gut metagenome | biome: ENVO:00009003; feature: ENVO:2100002; material: ENVO:00002003... | reverse complement strand
TGTTTATATTATCAAATATTCTTCTATCTTCGCAATAGATTGATAAAATTACAACTATGAAATATTATAAATTCATCTATTTTTTAGCCTTCGTCCTTGGAATGTCAACATGGGCACAGGCACAAAGTACTCCTTGTACCGGAAATGCATATAGCACAAACGCAGACTTCTTCCGTGCCTCAGCATCAGCTCAGAGCGGTGATGCCACTGCCTCCAAAAAGAAGGCGGTCATTGCAGCCCGTACCGCAATAACCAGCCAGATCAAAGCAAAGGCGGAAATGGCTGCCAAGTCTCAAAAAAAATTCGGTAATGCAGAGTGGGAACAGTTCTCAGATCTGATCCATATGGCTACCCAGCAAGAGGCTGCTAACTTAAAAGTAATCTGTGAAAACAGCCGGCAGAGCGGTGGTAAATATAAAACAGACGTTGTGGTAGAATTGCCTAAAGCAGGAGTTCTGTCCACAATCATCAACCAAATAAAAAGTGATGATAAATTAAAAGGACTTTTTGAAGAAAGCCAGTTTAAGCAAGCGTTTTAAAGCCACTTGAATCCATCAGAGGAGTCAATGCAGTTTAAAAGGAAAAACCTATTACATCAACCTAATCTTGACAGATTTATGGAAAAGTTGTACGATTACCTTCCCCAGCAATTGGTTACTTTCATTCTGGTGACCTTGTTCTCTTTACTCATCGGTTTATCCCAACGGAGAATCAGCCTGAAACGAGAGGGGGAAACTACGCTTTTCGGCACAGACCGGACTTTTACTTTTATCGGCATTTTGGGATATCTCCTCTATATACTTGATCCTAAGGAAATGCATTTATTTATGGGAGGCGGAATAATTTTAGGTATGTTACTGGGCATCAATTATTATGTCAAGCAATCCCAGTTCCACGTGTTTGGAGTGACAACAATCATCATCGCCCTTATCACCTATTGTATGGCTCCTATCATAAGTACACAACCTTCCTGGTTTTACGTGATGATGGTAGTCACCGTGCTTCTTTTCACAGAAATGAAACACACCTTCACAGAACTTGTACAACGGATGCAGAATGATGAAATGATCACACTGGCAAAATTTCTGGCTATCAGCGGTATCATTTTGCCCATGCTACCCAAGGAACCTCTCATACCGGGTATCAATCTCACTCCATACACCATTTGGCTGGCTACTGTAGTCGTATCGGGTATCTCCTATTTGTCCTACCTGCTGAAGCAATATGTTTTCCGCGAATCAGGCACTTTGGTTTCGGGCATTATCGGTGGTCTGTATAGCAGCACCGCTACCATTTCCATCCTTGCCCGCAAATGCAAACGGGTACAAGCGCATGAAATACCGGAATATGTATCTGCCATGATGCTTGCTGTCAGCATGATGTTCTTACGTTTCATGATTTTGATCCTTATATTCAGCACTTCCATCTTTCTGAATATTTACCCATATCTGCTCATCATGTCTGCAACCGCCGCCGGCATCGGCATATTCATCCATAAAAAGCATACTATAAAAGGCGAGCGCGAAGTTATTGAAGAAACGGAAACGGAAAGTAATCCACTGGAATTCAAAGTCGCTCTGATCTTTGCTTTATTATTTGTAGTATTTACATTTCTGACTCACTATACATTGGTTTATGCAGGAACAGGAGGTTTGAGTATTCTCTCCATTGCAACAGGATTAAGTGATATCACTCCTTTCATACTAAACCTGTTACAAGGCGGAAACATTCCGGCAACCATTGTAGGGGCCTGTATCATGCAAGCTATCATCAGCAACATCGTAGTGAATATGTTCTATGCCATATTTTTTTCCTCCCGCAGAAAAGAAATGCTGCCTTATGTATGGAAAGGATTCCTCACTGTCATTGGAGTAAACGCTGTACTATTACTCATCTATTACTTCTAAATTATATTCTCATAAAAAAACATGCGGATAACAGGATTTTTCAGACAATCCATATCATCCGCATACTTTTTAATATTCTAATAAATCCCTATCAGAAAAGTAGAATATAAGCCAATGAACTAAGACTGATCACCGCCCAAAGAGCAACACCTTGAATCAGAGGTTTCATACCTACTTGCTTCAATACATCCATAGACAAGGAAGCTCCAATAAAGAACATGGTAATAATCAATCCTTTACGTGCCAGTCCGGAAACAGCCTGCCCGAATTGAGGCACACCATCCAGCACATAAGTATTCAGAACGATAGCCACAACAAAATAAAGGATAAACCAAGGAATGCTTACTTTCTTACCGCTTCCCTTGAAAATAAAAGAAGTAGCGAATGCCAAAGGAATAATCCAAAGTGCACGGGTCAGTTTGATTGTTGTCGCCACTTTCAACGCCTCTTCACCGTATGCCGCACCTGCTCCCACCACAGAACTCGTATCATGAATAGCAATAGCTGCCCAAGTACCAAACTGTTGTTGATCTAACCCAAACATGTGACCTAACACCGGAAAAATAAACAAAGCGATGGCATTCAATACAAAGATAGTAGCCAAAGCCACAGACATCTCACTATCTTTAGCTTTCAATACAGGACCCACAGCAGCAATAGCGCTTCCCCCACAAATTGCAGTACCCGAACTGATAAGATAAGCCGTATCACGATCTACCTTCAAAAGTTTATGCCCTATAAACATACCTATAATCATTGTACCGATTACAGAAATGATCGTGAATTCCATTCCTTCCTTACCGGAAGCCAGAGAAGCCTGAAGATTCATACCGAACCCCAATCCCACTACAGAATATTGCAACAAATATTTAGAAACCTTTTTATTGAACTTAGGATAGGCCTGTCCGCAAACTAATGCAAATATCAACCCCAGAAATAAAGATACGGGGGGAGTGACCCACTGGGAAAATGAAGCCAATACCGGAATATAGTCCATCAACAAAAAGACCGTTAACGTGGAAAGCAAACCTACATAAATAGTTTTGCTGTTTTGCTGTAAAGCTGTTACTGAAATCATATATTTTACTTTTTAACATTATTTCTCCATTTCGGGATGCAAAGGTAATATATGTTTCAAAAACAATCTAATCGTTTTTAATTATAAGTTATAACTTTTCCTTATAATGATTGGCAAATTGCATGAACAGAGCCGGGAGCCCTGTATCCTGCCCTTGCAATTGGACAAAATCAAATTCACGAAACATCACCAGGTCTTTTATATCCAATACTTTAAACTTCCCTGAATACAGTTCTTTATTAATAGACCGGATAGACAAAATCCCCATGCACTCACTATTTTCCAGAAATAATTTAATGCTCTCTGTACTTCCCAGGTGCATACGGATAGTAAGGTCCGATAACTTTATGTTGTGTTTATGCAAAGCGGTAATCAATACATCCAATGTTCCCGAACCTCTTTCACGAAGTACAAGAGGAACTTCTTTCAATTCATCCAAAGTTATCTCATCATAATCCATCCACTTACTATGAGTATGGACGATAGCCACCAGCTCATCTTGCAGAAAAGGAGTATATTTCAAATTAGGTTGCCGGGTATTTCCCTCTACCAGTGCCAAATCTATACGATGTTCCTGCAATGCCTTTTCCACCTCAGAGGAGTTCCCGCTGAAAAGTGATAAAGACACTTGCGGAAACTTCTCGATAAAGCGGGCCAGCAAAGGGGGAAGCACATATTGGGCAATTGTAGTACTGGCTCCCAAGCGCAACTCACCGGTATGCTCATTACGTAATAAGTTCATCTCGTACTCCAAGCGTCCGTAATCTTCCAAAATTTTCTCACAATGCTCCAACAACAACCTGCCTGCATCAGTCAGCAAGATCTTGTTCCCCATTCGCTCAAAAAGGCGTGTCTGGTACATCGTCTCCAATTCCTGAATATGCTTGGTTATAGCCGGCTGACTGATAAACAGCTCTTGCGAAGCCTTTGTAAAGCTGAGGTTTTTCGCAACACTACTGAATACTCTTAACCTGAAATCAGACATGTTTTTTAATGATTATAGTTCGTCTGCTTTAATTCCTAACGACTGTAAAACAGCGAATCCAAACATCTCCCACTGATAAGCGACTTCACTGGTTGGAGGATTCATACCGAATACCGTCATTTTTTCTTTTCCGTCCACCTTATTTAATATAGCAGGAACTTTATCTCCATATTCTTCTTCGGCAGGGACAATAATCACCCGTTTCACCTCTTTTGCATCAACCACCACTCTCAAAGACTCCAGAAACAACTCTTCGCGACTAGCCATATCCGATGGTTCGAAAGAATAAAGTGCAAACTCTCCCAACTGGCTTTTGAAAGCCACGTTATTTAATTCCTTTTCCAAATCCGACGGCTGAAAAGCATCCATTTTCTTACTTTCCTCGTCATAAATAAATAATACCTGAACTGCATTCTCCCCCAAGGGTATTCCACTATCCAGTGACAGACATTCCAACAACACCGGTAAATCCGCTTTCGGCAACTTACGGCCCACCACGTCACCAAAATGTTTGGATAAATCACCCGCCACCCTGTCTACATAGGCTACATCCACCAGAATTACAGTATCTGCAAACTTTATTTCATTTGTCATCTCGTTTTCATTTTATGATTTCGATGCTAAGATAGCAATTATCATCTGCTTGCAAAAAGAGTTATCTGCCTTTTTGTGTACAATTCGGACTTTTTTTCATTTAAAAGCCGGAGAGCCTGCCATTTTGTCTTCTTATTTTACTTCATTAGCTTTCTTTTTCTTTTTGGCAAACTATTTGACGATTATCAAATGAAATCGCAAAAGCCACTGAACAAAGCAGTGACAGTTACGTTTTCAATAGGTATTTGAATAATATTTAGAAAGGAGATACAATATGAATTTTAACAACTTCACAATTAAATCACAGGAGGCAGTGCAACAAGCGGTGAACGTAACTCAAGCCCGCGGACAGCAAGCTATCGAGCCTGTGCATCTGTTGGCCGGAGTACTGAAAGTAGGTGAAAACGTCACCAACTTCATTTTCCAGAAATTGGGAATGAACGCCCAGCAGATCGCATTGGTCATCGACAAGCAAATTGACTCACTGCCTAAGGTTTCGGGAGGAGAACCTTACCTTAGCCGTGAAAGCAACGAGATATTACAAAGAGCCGTACAGTATTCCAAAGAGATGGGTGACGAATTCGTTTCACTGGAAGCTATTATCCTAGCCTTGTTGAATGTAAAGAGTACTGTCGCTACCATATTGAAAGACGCGGGAATGACAGACAAAGAGCTGCGCTCCGCCATAGCAGAACTACGTAAAGGTGAAAAAGTAACTTCACAATCCAGTGAAGACACTTATCAATCCTTAAGCAAATATGCCATTAATTTGAATGAGGCTGCCCGCAGCGGAAAACTTGATCCGGTTATCGGGCGTGATGAAGAAATACGTAGGGTATTACAAATATTAAGCCGCCGTACCAAGAATAATCCGATTTTAATCGGTGAGCCGGGTACCGGTAAGACCGCCATTGTTGAAGGCTTGGCACACCGTATCATCCGAGGTGATGTACCCGACAACTTGAAGAACAAACAAATCTTCTCATTGGATATGGGCGCACTGGTTGCCGGAGCCAAATACAAAGGTGAATTTGAAGAACGTCTGAAATCTGTTGTCAATGAAGTAATCAAAGCCGAAGGCAGCATCATCCTGTTTATCGATGAAATCCATACCTTGGTCGGAGCCGGTAAAGGTGAAGGTGCCATGGATGCCGCCAATATATTAAAACCCGCCTTGGCCCGTGGTGAGCTCCGCAGCATCGGAGCCACTACTTTGGACGAATATCAGAAGTACTTCGAAAAGGACAAGGCATTGGAACGCCGGTTCCAAACCGTTATGGTAGCCGAACCGGACACGCTGAGCACCATCTCCATTCTCCGTGGATTGAAAGAACGTTACGAAAACCATCACAAGGTACGTATCAAAGATGAAGCCATCATTGCCGCTGTAGAATTGAGTAACCGTTACATTACCGAACGTTTCCTTCCGGACAAGGCTATTGACCTGATGGATGAAGCTGCTGCCAAATTGCGTATGGAACGTGATTCCGTGCCTGAAGAACTGGATGAAATCTCACGTCACCTGAAACAACTGGAAATTGAACGTGAGGCCATCAAACGTGAAAAAGACGAGCCGAAATTACAACAACTGAATAAAGAGATTGCCGAACTGAAAGAACAGGAAACCTCTTACAAAGCCAAATGGCAGAGTGAAAAGGAACTGGTCAACAAGATTCAGCAAAACAAGCAGGAAATAGAACAATTGAAATTCGAAGCCGAGAAAGCGGAACGTGAGGGAGATTACGGTAAAGTAGCCGAAATCCGTTATGGAAAATTACAGGCTTTAGAGAACGAGATCAAGGATATTCAAGAAGACCTGAAACACAAGCAGGGTGACAGTGCCATGATAAAGGAAGAAGTTACCGCTGAGGACATTGCCGATGTTGTTTCACGGTGGACAGGGATACCGGTCAACAAGATGCTGCAAAGCGAACGTGACAAATTGCTTCATCTGGAGCAAGAATTACATTTGCGTGTGGTAGGTCAGGATGAAGCCATAGCAGCCGTATCCGATGCCGTACGCCGTAGCCGTGCCGGATTACAGGACCCGAAACGTCCGATAGGTTCATTCATCTTCTTGGGTACTACCGGTGTAGGTAAGACAGAACTTGCCAAAGCATTGGCCGACTACCTGTTTGATGACGAAAGCCTGATGACGCGTATCGACATGAGCGAATATCAGGAGAAACACTCTGTATCCCGTCTGATCGGAGCGCCTCCCGGATACGTAGGTTACGATGAAGGCGGTCAGTTGACAGAAGCCGTCCGACGCAAACCATACTCTGTGGTATTGTTTGATGAAATAGAAAAAGCACATCCCGATGTGTTCAATATTCTGCTGCAAGTTTTGGATGACGGACGTCTGACTGACAACAAGGGACGTACGGTAAACTTCAAGAATACAATTATCATCATGACTTCCAATCTGGGCAGCGCATACATTCAAAGCCAGTTCGAAAAGATTAATGACGAGAATCGCGAAGTGGTGATTGAAGAGACGAAGAAAGAGGTAATGTCCATGTTGAAAAAAACGATACGGCCGGAGTTTCTGAACCGTATAGATGAAACAATCATGTTCTTGCCTTTGAACAGAGAAGAGATAGAACAGATTGTGATGTTACAAATCAACGGTATCAAGAATATGCTGGCCGGCAACGGCATTACTTTGGAAATGACCGATGAGGCCGTCCGTTTCATTGCCAGCACAGGCTATGATCCCGAATTCGGCGCCCGTCCCGTGAAACGTGCCATCCAACGCTATTTGCTGAATGATTTGTCCAAAAAGCTATTGTCACAGGAAGTGGACCGAAGCAAACCGATTATCGTAGAAACAGCGGGTGACGGATTAAAATTCCGCAACTAGAATGTTACAAACAACCAGTAAAGATAAGGCCTTATCTTTACTGAGCAAAAGGGGTGTTCATCATGCACCCCTTTTTTCGTTAACTATAGCCCTCTATCTGCAATATTTTGAATATTTCCTTAACCAATATGTTTCCAATAGCTAAAAAACGGCAATAAGCTCATAAAACAGTTTAATCAGCCATCTCTACTTCCTTTTTTCATTCTTGTATAAGAAAAAGAAAACTGAAATACGGCAAGATTCAGAACAGTCTGTGTAGACTGGTATATTTTTTATTAACTCCATTTTTAATCATAAGAATTTCTCCAATCTATTCTTATTCGGCGGAAAAGGAGACAACGGGCATCATTATTTTTTCTTATTCTTTGAAAACCAATTATTTGGCACGCAATACAAAAAAGACTACTTTTGTAACCCTAACGATTTGAACACATGGATGAAACGACATATAAAATTTTGATGGGAACTTCAGCTTTCATAGTAGCGATGCTGGGAAGCATGCTAGCAACTACAACGATACCGCCGGAATGCGGATTAGAAAAGTTACGGAAGGCCCGTAATATCCTTGTGCCCTCTTATTTCGTACTTGCCCTTCTCAGTCTGGTATGCTGCTTTACGGGTTATGACCATCGTATTGAACCTGCCAGTACACTTTTCGTTGCATCGTTTCAGGCTCTTCTTTTTACCATGTCCATGTTGGTTTTCATACGTCCGGGTGAAGTCAGATGGAGCATAGTGTTCCGACAGGCCGGAGGCATTGCAGCGGCAGGCATTATCCTGTTTGTCGCCTTGTTTTGTTTTATAGACTATTATTTGTGGTTCTTTTATACGGGCATCGCCGCTTATATTATCCAGTTAACTATCTATACCCGAAAATTCACGCAAGCTTACCGCAAGACGGTACAAGAGGTAGAGGACTATTATGATGAGGACGAAGAGAATCGTCTGGCATGGGTAAAGACCGGATTTTATAGTGCACTGGCTATTGGGATCATGGCTATACCCATTTTATTTTTTACCGACTGGTACAAATTCTTTGTTCCACTGTATGTGCTTTATTACAGCTTCATGGTGATGTGGTTCGTCAACTACTATCGCAGGATGAAATTTGCGATTCCGGTCATTGCGGCTGTTCCACCCGAAACAAAGATTTATGCACATCCGATGGAAACAGACATGGGCGAAACAGACAAGTCTGTAAAAGAGAACAAGGAAAAGTCAAAAACTGTTTTTCAAGAAAAAGAGCGGCTATTAAAAGAAAGATTACAAAAATATGTAGATGAGAAAGCATACTGTGAGAAGGATATCCCTTCCGGTATCGTGGTAGATTCTTTCGGAGTGTCCCAATCATTCTTCCGGCAATATATGAAAGACCATTACGGAATGGATTTCCGTCCGTGGCGCAAGGAGCTTCGTTTGCGCGAAGCAGCCCGTCTGTTTGCCGAAAATCCCGGATATACGATAGAAGAAGTATGTGAAATGGTAGGATACAACAATAGCGGTAATTTCAACAGAGATTTCAAAAAAATGATGAAAATGACTCCCAAAAGTTACTGTAAACAAATCTACTTAAAGAACACTGATGCGGAAATCGAAACATCCTCCTGACATCTTTGCCTTCCAAATCATCTTTCCCACATCCAGCGCATCAGATTACCGGTGAATGATGTGCCTGTTTTTTCTGAATGTCCTCAACTGCCACACTGTTTTTCGTACTTGGATAAAATTGTCTTTCGCTAATTAAACATTGTCTTTCGTTAGTTTTCCTGCTTTTCAGCATATAAAGAATTGTCTTTCATTGACTTGAACGAAAGACAATTGATTTTATTTGCAATCATTTACTTACATGTTATATTTTTGTGCAACACAAAAGGTTCTTCAGCAACCCGTTTTTTCCTCTTTCTGCACGAAAAACAGCCGCAAGGCATCCTATATAAAAAACACTAATATACCATACTGATATGAATGCATGGAAAACTATGCTTGTATACACACTACTGGCTATGGTTGCCGCACCGATGTTTGCGCCGGCAACAAACAAAGCTCCGCAAATGGTATTCCGTTTTGTGGAGGAAAATAATATGTTCAAGGTGAAAACGGCAGAAAACGCAAAACAGGACGAACTGACCCTAACCGGCCTTCAAAAGCTGTCCGAAACAGCAGCCGCGTCCCAAGAAAAGACATCCAAGCCAATACACAGCCGCCGGGTGGGGAAACCGATGACCACCGCACCTGCATTTACCCGTGACGGAAACTGCGTGACAGCAGATGCCCGCAACAACACTCCGGCAGGTACAGCAACCATCACCGATTGGCAGGTACAGGAAGTGGTGAATACAACCATCAAGTAACAAATTTAAAATGACAAATAGTATGATGAAAACAAATTATCTGTTTATCGGCATGGCAGCCCTGATGATAGCCGCATGTAGCAATAATGAAAATGAACCGCAAGTGGATGACGGACGTATAGCCGTTTCCTTTGCCGGAGAAATCACGCTTCCCCGCGCCACGACCGACACATGGGAGGCAAACGACGGTATCGGTATCTATATGCTGGAACACGGAATGAAGACAGTGACGGACGGCGCCACCAACCGCAAGTATGTGACCACCGCCGGAGATGGAAAGTTTACACCTGCCGGAACAGAACAGACCATTTACTTTCCTTTGAATGCAGATAAAAAGGTAGACTTTATCGCCTACTATCCGCAAACCGACCTGACGGACCATATATATAAGGTGGACGTGAGCGACCAAAAGGTCCCTGCCGACATCGACCTGCTGCGGAGCGACAACGCCACGGGAAAGGACAAAAGTACCAATACAGTCGATTTGAAGTTCTTCCACCGCCTGAGCCGTGTGGAAGTAGAGTTGACTGCCGGTGAAGGCGTGAGTGATGCGGAACTGGCAGGCATGGGCATCACGCTGAGCAAACAGCCCGTAGCAGCAGACTTCAATGTGTTGCAGAACACGCTGACTGCCGGGCAGGACCTCGCCACCCTTACGTTGAACACGGCCGCCGATGGCAAGACCGCCTCCGCGATCATCCTGCCGCAGGAGGGTGCAAGCGGAAGGAGTTTGGAACTAACCCTAACGGGCGGCACTGTATTGACATGGCCGGTGGAAGCCGACCGTACCTTCGAGCAAGGTAAGAAAACTATTTTCAACATTACGCTGAAACGCACACCTGTAGGTACGGAGGTGGAGGTTAATGCAACCATCCAACCGTGGGGCACGCAAGGTACAGTGTCGGGTGATTTGGAAATCTGATTTTGACAAACAACAAAAACTCATGATATGAAAGCAACAAGATACTTATTCACCCTTTTTGTGCTGACCACGCTGGCACTGGCAGCCTGCCACAACGACGACCTGCCGGGCGGCAACACCCTGCCCGAAGGCGCGGTACACATCACCGCCGACATCGAAGGAGTGCAGACACGCGCGCCGCAGCTCGATGCCGACGGCGCAGGCTCATTCGAGCCTGCCGATGAATGGGGCATGTACACTTTTACCGGAGATGCCGCATCCCCGGCATACAGTAACCAAAACATCGCTTACCGAGCCGACAACAGCAATCCGCTCAAGTGGAAAGACCTAAGCGAGACGGAAGCAGTGACTTTCTCCGCCCACTACCCACGCATCACGGGCACCATGCCAGACATTGACGACCCAGCGGCATACATGTATATGCCCCAAGCGTGGAACCACACGGACGACCTGCTCCACGCCACTGCCACAGCAAGCAAGGGCGAAACGGTGGCACTGACATTCAAGCATCTGATGCACCGGCTCGTCGTCAACCTGGCGACGGGCGATGGCATGGAGGGGGCGGACTTGTCTTCCGCCCTGATAAACTCCGCGGCAAAGGATGGTTACACGCCTACGATGTTTGCCAACGTGGAGGTGAACCTGCTGACCGGCGCAGTGACCTATGGCAAAGCAACGGGCAGTGTAATGCTCAGCAACGGAAGCAACGGCAATGCCGACTGGATAGTAGCACCGCAAGACCTCACCGCAGGTGCGGAATGGCTCAAAATAACCATAGGCGAGGATGGGTGGTACTATCATGTACCTGCCGACCTGAACACTGCCGAACCCGGCAACCAAACCCGCCTCGAAAGCGGCAAGCAGCTCACCCTCAACCTCAAGCTAAAGAAAAACTCCGGCACGGGAGACACCGAGGTGGAACTCACCGGCAGCAACATCTCCGGCTGGGACACGCAGCCGGAGATTACGGATGAAGTGGTGATAGGCGGCGGAGCCTCCAGCGACATCGACATGACCAACATGACCGCCGACGAAGTAAAGGCCGCCATTACGGCAGCCCTCGCCGCAGGCCACACCGAAATCAAGCTGACGGGCGAACTTTCCAAGATAGGAATGGGCAGTGGTCAGGTGGGCGCATTTGCCTATAATACACAAATCACGAAATGCGACCTCAGCGGAGTGACGGACTGGGGAACACCGGCAACACTGCCCGGCAGCGCCTTTGCAGGTTGCACTGCTTTGCAGGAGGTGGTGTTGCCCGGTGATGTGCAGGTAATCGGAGAATATGCTTTTTTCAATTGCACTGCGCTGACTACGGTGAATCTTCCGCAGCTCACCCGGATTGATCAATACGCATTTCAGGTATGCACTTCATTGGCGGAACTCACGCTGGATAATGTGGAAGCGATAGATTTGGCTGCTTTCTACGGATGCACGAGCCTCGAAACGCTCAAACTGCCGGCATGTACCCGGTTCGGCAATTATATCGTAACGGGCTGTAAAGCTCTCACCCGGATAGAAACCGCAGCAGCCGGAAATTTCGTTAATATAGATGATGATACCAGCAATATAGGGAACACCAGCGTTTTTCAGAACAGAGCCGCTCATTCCGGAGCGAACGCATTCGACCCCGCCAATTGCGACCTCGTGCTGAACGCCGACAAGAAGCCCGATGGCACGGCCCTCCCCAAAGTCCACAACGGCAACGAATGGGCTGGGAAGGGAGGCAGCGGCTACCTCATACAATGGAAGAGCATCAGCTTTGCGCAGCAACCATAATCCTGT
>ENA-OZEM01000806-OZEM01000806.1-human-gut-metagenome-genome-assembly--contig:-NODE-806-length-12594-cov-4.466863_pt1 | contig 12594 bp, 3 predicted proteins | sample MGYA00245069_ERZ653611 | MGnify/ENA primary metagenome ERZ653611 (study PRJEB26926, sample SAMN06165006) | human gut metagenome | biome: ENVO:00009003; feature: ENVO:2100002; material: ENVO:00002003... | reverse complement strand
GAGATCTGCGCATGTCTCGTGGGCTCGGAGATGTGTATAAGAGACAGCAATAAGTCTGTAAAGGCCACGGTTGAAAAAGAGTCTACCGGTACTGTTGTGTATATCTCGCTAATGCCGATTCTGAAAAAGGCTGGGAGAACAGCATTGTCTATGGAACTGCATGCTTCCGGAGTGATAGATCACAGTGACGCGGAAATTACATTGGATATGCAGAATCCGGGAAGTTTGTTTGCAGGCTTTGGAGGGAATTTCCGCCTGCAGAATCCTGCTGCCGACCCTAAAGTGATAGATTACTGTCTGGAAAACTTGCGCGTAGCTTATGGCCGTGTGGAATTTCCGTGGAGATTGTGGCAACCCGAAGAAGAATCCGATCCTATTGCCGTGGCACAGAATGGGGGACTGAACAAGCGGGTGGAGGAAAGTCTCCTCATGGCAAAGCGCTTGAAGGCGATGGGAATGCCGGTAATACTAAGCTGTTGGTTTCCGCCTGCATGGGCCATTGACGGAGGTCCTGCAAGTTATGCCCGTCAAGGTGGTGTCATTGCTTATCGTCTGGATAACCGGAAAAAGGAGAAGATTTATAAATCCATGGCAGATTATCTGTTGTATGCCAAACGGTATTATGGTATTGAGTTCTCCATGTTCTCGTTCAATGAATCGGATTTGGGTATTGATGTCCTCCACACTCCGCAGGAGCATGCAGATTTCATTAAGGAGTTCGGTGCTTATCTGGCAGGGTTGAATCTTCCTACCCGCATGCTGCTTGGCGACAATTCGGATGCTACGACTTTTGATTTTATCCTTCCTGCTTTGAACAATCCTGAGACTCATAAGTATATTGGTGCAGTTTCTTTCCATTCATGGCGTGGTTGTGATGATGTTACGTTAAGGAAGTGGGCGGGTGCTGCCAAAGAGATTAATGTACTACTCTTGGTTGGTGAGGGTAGTACGGATGCCGCTGCTCATGGTTATGCCGAGATATTCAATGAGTCGACGTTTGCACTTTATGAAATCAATCTGTATACACGTATTTGTGCGATTTGCCAACCATTGTCCATCTTGCAGTGGCAGCTCACTTCAGACTATTCGTTGTTGTGGGGAGACGGCATTTATGGCTCCAAAGGTCCTTTGCGTCCTACACAACGTTTCTGGAACATTAAGCAGCTGGCCTCCACTCCGGCCGATGCCTTGGCTATTCCAGTCAGTAGCAGCAAGAAAAATGTAAACTGTGCGGCTTTCGGAAATATGGTGCGCGGAGAATATGCCGTCCATATGGTCAATAATGGGGCGGATTGCGAGGCTGTCATCTCCGGTATCCCTGCAGAAGTGAAGGAACTGAAAGTCTATGTGACCAATACAAAGGACTGCATGAAGGAAACTGCAGTGAAGGTGGAGAATGGACTGGTACGGGTACACTTGCCGGCTATCAGTTTCATTACCTTATTGTCGGATAAATAATTTTGAAATGGAATAATATTAATATATAAAGAATAGTGATATGAATATAACTACATGTCTGTTTACAGTTCTGGGAGGAATGGCCACTTTAGGGCATCCTTCAGAAACTGTACGTTTGAATCAGTTAGGGTATTATCCCCAGCAGGAAAAAGTAGCTGTGGTGAATGCCGGTGAGGTACGTGAATTTACCATAGTAGATGCAGCCACGGGCAATCGGCTACTTTCCGGCAAACCCGGATATACCGCTTCATCCGCTTGGTCGGATAGGAGCAGGACAATATTGGATTTCAGTGACATCACGGTACCGGGAAGATATCTTCTGTTGGTTAACGGCGATTCAGTGGCATTCGAAGTAAAGGAAAAGGTGCTGTCCCCTTTGGCCGATGCCGCTTTGAAATCTTTCTATTACCAACGTACGGGTATGCCCATCGAAGCGACTTATGCGGGTCGGTGGAGCCGTCCGGCAGGCCATCCAGATGACAAGGTGCTGGTACATCCCAATGCTGCCGGGCCGGAACGTAAGGCGGGAGCGGTGATTTCTTCTCCGGGAGGATGGTATGATGCCGGAGATTATAACAAGTACATTGTGAACTCCGCTTATTCCATCGGATTGATGCAGGCGATTTATGCCCGCTTTCCTGACTATTTTATCCGTCAACGGGTGAACATCCCGGAAAGCGGAAACCACACGCCCGATTTGCTGGACGAGATGTACTATAACCTGAAATGGATGCTGACCATGCAAGACCCTGCCGACGGAGGAGTCTACCACAAGCTGACTACCCCTTCGTTCGAGGGATTTATCAAGCCTACGGAGTGTAAGCAGCCCCGTTATGTAGTTCAGAAATCAGTAACGGCGGCATTGGACTATGCTGCGGCTTTAGCGCAAGCTTCCGTGTTGTTTGCTCCTTACGAAGAGGATTATCCTGGCTTTTCGGAAGTGGCTTTGCAGGCTGCCGAACGTGCTTACGCCTGGGCAGAAGCGCATCCGCAAGCGCTCTATCATCAGGACCTCCTCAACAAGCAATATCAACCTGCCGTGGTTACGGGAGCTTACGGTGATCGTAGTGCCGATGACGAATTCTTCTGGGCGGCTTCCGAGCTCTATCTTGCTACGGGAAAGCCCGTTTACCGGGAACAAGTGAAGAAGCATCTGCCCACTGCATATAAGACTCCTTCTTGGGGCAATACCACTGCGTTGGGCGTGTTTGCCTGGCTGCAACCGGGCAGGGAATATCAGGGTGAAGACGTGGAGTTGGCAAATGCCATGAAAGACCTGCTACTGGACTATGCTGCCGAGGCTGTGCGGGGTGCTGACCGCTCTCCTTTCCACGCTCCTTACGGCAACGATGCCAAAGATTTCTTTTGGGGATGCCTTGCCGAAGGGTGTGCTAACCAAGCCACTTCACTGGTTTGCGCCTATTTGCTTACGGGTGAGAAGTCGTACCTGACGAACGCCTACCGCAATATGGACTACATTTTAGGAAAGAATGCCACGGGATATTGTTATGTCACCGGTTTCGGGATGAAAAGTCCTCTGTATCCGCACCATCGTCTTTCTGCATCGGATGATATAGAGGCACCTCTTCCCGGTTTCCTTGTTGGCGGTCCCAATCCTGGCCAACAAGACGGTGTACCCTATCCTTCCAATCTGCCGGATGAGTCTTATGCAGATGTGGAAGGTTCGTATGCTTCCAATGAAATAGCCATTAATTGGAGTGCTGCTTTGGTGGCGTTGGTGTCTTCGTTGGATGCTTTGATGTCAAAATAATGTTTCTATTCAGCCTGCTGCCTTATAAATTCGGATGGGCTGATGTTGAACTCTTCTTTAAAATGTTTGGAGAATATCTTGGGGGAGTTATACCCCAAGGTATATGCAATTTCCGAAACTTGCATCTGGCTTTCTGTCAAGAGTTGTTGTGCACGTTTCATACGGATGGTCCTGATGAATTCGATGGGTTTCTTTCCCGTTATCTTAATCATTTTCTTGTAGAAATAGCTGCGTGATATATTCAGGCTGCTGGCAAGCTCCTCGACGGAAAACTCGGTTTCGCTGATATTGTCCTCTACAATCTGGATGGCTTTTTCCACCAGCTGCTGGTCAAGGGGAGTGATGGTGATACGGCTTGGCTCGATTTTAATGTCCTGATTGAATATTTCCTGACGTTTGACGTTCATCTCGATAATCTTGTTGATGCGCAGCTTGAGGACTTCCATATTGAAAGGCTTGGTGATATAGTCGTCTGCGCCAACGCTAAGCCCTTCCAATTGGTGTTCTTCACTTGCCTTAGCTGTCAGGAGGATAATGGGGATATGGGAGTCGCGTATGTCATTCTTGATGGTTGAACATAGTTCCAGACCATCCATCTCGGGCATCATGATGTCACTGACCACTAAATCAATATCTTCCTTTTCCAGTACATTCAGTGCATGTTTTCCGTTTGTGGCTTTTAATACATGATACTGCCTGGCAAGACTTTCAGAGAGAAATTTCAAGAAGTCGTAGTTGTCATCTACGAGTAGTATGGTGAATGGATGGGATTCTTCTTTTATTTCCGGTCCTTCGACCGGTTCTCCGTTTTTGGTTTCATTACTGTTCTGGTGTAGGGGTAGGGCAATCAGGAATACAGAACCACAAGGCTGGTTATCCCTGACACAGACAGTACCCTGATGCATCTTTACGTATTCGGAAACAATGTGCAGTCCAATGCCGCTGCCTCCGTTGTTCGACTGGTTTTTGCCCGACTGATAGAATCTTTGGAATATTTTCTCCTTGGCTTCATCCTCTATGCCGCAACCGGTGTCGGTAAAGGTCAGTTCCAGATTTGTGCCTCTTACGGCAATATCCAGTGAGATGCTTCCTTTATTGGGAGTGAACTTGAATGCATTTGACAGGATATTTGTGCATATCTTGCGTATCTTGTCATAGTCGAAATCCATGAATACAGAATGTTGTGGAGCGGTAAGGCTATAGCTGATGTTCCGTTTCTGTGCTATCGGATCGAAAGAGTGGAATATTTCACTCAGAATGATAAGGATGTTGTCATGTTTGCATTTCAGGGTTTCAGCCTTGGCATCCAGCTTTCTGAAATCCAGCAGTTGGTTAATCAGTTCCAGCAGATAGTCGGCATTTTGTTTGACCATATCCAGAATGCCTTTACGATATTCGGGATGGTCTACGAAAAACTCTTCAAGCGGATTGATGATAAGTGACAAGGGGGTCCGCAGTTCGTGACTTATGTTGGCAAAGAACTGCAGTTTCATATTGTTGATTTTCTGCTGCCTTTCATTTTCCACCTCGATGGCCTGCATGATTTGTTTCTGCTTTTGGCGTAAGCGCAGATTGCGGATAATGGACAGAAGGATGCACAAAACGATACCGCTATATATGGTATAAGCCCACCAAGTGCGCCACCAAGGAGGGAGTATCTTTATTTTCAGTTCCTTGACGTTGGGGCTCCATATGCCTTGTGAGTTGCATGCCTTGACGGATAAAGTATAGTTTCCGGCAGTCAGCATGGATAGGTTTACTTTGTTGTTTTCAGCATAAATCCAGTTGGAATGAATCTTATAGGCATATTTTATCTTATCCGTTTCCACCAGGTCGAGGGCAGAGAAGGACAGAGTGAATGAATTTTCCTTTTCAGTGAAGGAAAGATGTTGTGCACATTCAAGTGAGCTGCCGTTCAGGATGTCCGGATGGGTCATTCCGGATTTGAGCTCAATACCGGTAAGGTAAATATTGGCATCATAACTTGTGGTCAGGATGTCTTGTGGAATGATAGTCTGGTAACCTTGTGGCGTGCCTATCAGTATATTGCCGTTCTGTAGCTTGAGGATGGCGTGGACATTGGTATCGTTGCATATCAGTCCGTCGCTTACGGAGTAGTTCACGATGGCGTATGTACCGTTTGTTATTTTGATTCGTGAGATGCCGTTGCCGGTACCAATCCACATCTGGTTGTTGTTGTCTTCCGTGACGGCTCTGACGAGGTTGGCGGCAAGTCCGTTTTTCTGGTCAAGGAAGTAGATGGAGTCGTTCTTCTGGTTCCATATACTCAGTCCGTGTGGATGTCCTATCCAAAGAAGGTCCCGGCTGTCCTTATAGACAGTGAGCATATTGTTCTCCTTGAAGCGGCCGGCTTCGGCGTAGATATTATAGGCTTGGGTTTCCGTATCGATGATAATGAGTCCTCCTTTGGTCGCTACGTAAAGGGTACTGTCTTTATCATAGTACATATCTCGGACAAAGAATTCTCCCGGACGGTACAAGATGGTGTCAAACTGCCCGGTTTCCGGATTTAACCTCTGTATGTATCCTTTCATGGTACCTATCCAGATGTATCCGTGTTTGTCTACCTTTACTGTATACACATTGTTCTCGAGAAGCTGGCTGTTACTTACTGTGTATTGTTTGATTTGCCCTTTCGAGTAGCATAGCAGTCCTTTCTGGAAGGTGCCTATCCATAGGCGGTTTTTGGAGTCGATGGATAAGTCGACTACAATATTGGCGGGAGTTGCTATCTTTTCGTATGAATCGGTCACTAGTGAACGTCGGATTAGTCCCGTACCGTCTGTTCCGTAGTAAATGTATTCCTGGCTGGTGTCTTCGCAGAAGGTCAGGATATCATCATATTCCAGGGATTTGTTGCATAGTATGATTTGGGACATGGGGCTATAATAGGAAATACCGTGTTTGAAATTCCCTATGTATATGGTTCCGTCTTTGTCCCGGTAAATGGTATTCAGATTGTTGCTGGCAATGGTGTGCGGTTTCAATGGATTGTGCACCAAGTTGGTAAGCGATTTGGTCAGGGTGTTGTAAACGAACAGCCCCATATGGCTGGTAAGTATCCATACGTTGCCGTCTCCCAGGTCGAGGATGCGTTGCACGCGATTGTACTGTATGTGAGTGTTATTGTTCAGGCTGATGTCCTCCCATTGCTGTGTAAAACTGTTCTTGTGCAAAAGTAGGCTGTTTTGGAAGGTGTATACCCATAGGCTTTCGTTTTGGTCTATGTAAATGTGTGGCTCATGATTCTCCAGCAAAGGTCTATAGATGGTGGGAATGGCTATTTCCTTGACTTCGGAAGTCTGCTTGCTGATACTGTATAGGGTACCGTTGGAGTACATTATATAAATGAACTGGACACCTATATAGAGGTTTGAAATCTTTTCAACTGCCAGTGGATAGGCTTTGATGGAGCTGTTGTCCATGCTTCGTATGTAAAGTTTGGAATAGTCGTAGGCCCAAAACTCATTCTTGGATGTTTTTCCCATCCTCAGAATGTTTTTACTGGGGATTTGCAGCCCATCGAGTATGGGTTTATAGTCATTGTCGAATTTACCGGTCTTATAATTATAGATACTGTAGCCGCTGGAAGTCCTTATCCATACATTGTCGTCCGGTCCTTCGAAAATTTCGCTGATGGCATCGTCCGGCAGGTCGGAGTTGTTCTGGTAATACTGCTGGAAGGAGTAGCCGTCGTATTTGTTGAGTCCTGATTCTGTCCCCACCCAGAGGAATCCCCTATTGTCTCTGTAGATGCTTCGGACACTGTTGTTGGAGAGTCCTTCTGTTGTAGAGAGCTGCTTGAACATGACAGCCGGCGGGATTTCCGCTGAGTTACCTTGAACAGTAAGGAGGAAGGCCAGGTTGCATATAAGGAATAGGAGCAGTTGTTTCATGTATTTTCTTTATTAGAAGGATTAACAATATTGTAACTGCAAACTTAAATATAATCCTTCGAACGAGCAAGGAAAGATTTGCGTATTCGTGTGGGATGATATCCTCCGTTTGGTGAAAAATAGTATGCATTTTGTTTCCAATGGCCCTATATGGGTTCTATGAAACAAAACCGGATATTAAAAGACATTTTTAAGGCATCTGTGTTTCCTTTAAGAAAAATACATTTGCAGGCGAGATCATTTAAATCCTAATAGTATGAAGAAAGAACTTTTAGCAGTGGCGATGCTGTTGTTTGCCGGTGGCAATCTGTTGGCACAGCCACATGTCAATGACGGTACTTCGTATTTGATGAACCAACCTCTGGACATGAGTACCGATTTCCGTGACTTGAGTAATACCTTGTTTTTTGCAGATCACCTGGAGTCATTCGATGCCAAGTCGGGTGAAGGGCTGGTGAATTGGAAACGCGGGCATCTGATGCCCCGCCAAGCCTTCAATACCAACGGTGCACAGCCCCGTAAAATGAGAATGCTCGATTTCCCCTTCACTGCCTATGAAAATGACCCTAACCTCAAATTCAAGATTGACTTTGTAACTCCGCGTACGGTACGTATCCGTATGCTAACGACCCCGGTGGAACCCAAACCTGCCGCTTCCATCATGTTGGCAAAGGAACCGGGCAGGGATGGAAGCTGGAAAGTTACCGAGACGAATGACAAGATTATCTATTCCAGCGACTATGGAACCATTCAGATTAACAAGAATCCTTGGAGAATCGTCTTGAAGGATAAAGCCGGACGTATCTTGAGCCAGACTGCCGCTTTGAGCGACGCGGACTCTACGCAGGTAAAATATACGCCGTTCTGTTTTGTGAAGCGGGGAAGCGACAATGCTCGCCGCATCAATCCGGTATTTACCTTGACTGCAGATGAAATGATTTTTGGTTGCGGAGAGTCTGCCACTGGGCTGAACAAGGCCGGACAGAAGGTGAACTTGTTCGTTACAGACCCACAAGGGCCTGAGACGGACCAGATGTACAAACCGATTCCTTTCTTTATGAGTAACCGGGGATATGGTATGTTTATGCATACATCCGCTCCCGTGACTTGTGATTTTGGTGCTACCTATATTGGGCTGAACAAAATGTTCATGGGTGACGAGAACCTGGATTTGTTCGTTTTCTTCGGCGAGCCGAAAGATATTCTGGACGAGTACACCGATTTGGTAGGAAAGCCGGGCATGCCCCCCTTGTGGTCTTTCGGTACGTGGATGAGCCGTATTACCTATTTCAGTGAAAAGGAAGGTTATGATGTAGCGGCCAATATCCGTAAGAACAAGTATCCGTGCGATGTTATCCATTTCGATACCGGCTGGTTTGATGTGGACTGGCAGTGTGACTATAAATTCTCCGAGAACCGTTTCCAGAATCCACAGCAGATGTTGAAGGATTTGAGGTCTCAAGGTTTCCATGTATGTTTGTGGCAGTTGCCTTATTTCACTCCTAAAAACCGTTATTTCTCTGAACTGATAGAGAAAGACATGTATGTGAAAAATGGAAATGGTGAACTTCCCTACGAAGATGTGGTGCTTGATTTTTCCAATCCGGAAACAGTAAAGTGGTATCAGGACAAACTGGCGGGATTGCTGAATATCGGTGTCAGTGCCATTAAAGTAGACTTTGGCGAGGCTGCTCCACTGAATGGTATTTACGCTTCCGGCAAGAGCGGATGGTATGAGCATAACCTCTATCCGGTGCGTTATGATATGGCAGTGTCCGAGATAACCAAGAAGTTGCACAACGAGAATATAATGTGGGCACGTGCCGCATGGGCTGGTTCCCAGCGTTATCCATTGCATTGGGGCGGTGATGCTGCAACTACGAACACGGGTCTGCTGGGTACGCTTCGTGCAGGCTTGTCCTTCGGCTTGTCCGGTTTCTCCTTCTGGAGCCATGATATGGGCGGCTTTGTAAAATCCACTCCGGAGGACTTGTATTGCCGCTGGATACCGTTCGGTTTTCTTACTTCCCATACCCGCGCGCATGGGGCACCTCCGACAGAGCCGTGGTTGTACGACAGCAAGCGTGTGCAGGATGTCTTCCGCAAGAGTGCGGAGATGAAGTACCGTCTGATGCCTTATGTGTATGCTCAGGCTAAGGAATGTACAGAAAAGGGCTTACCGATGCTAAGAGCCTTGTTTGTAGAATTCCCCGATGATCCGGGAGCATGGAAAGTGGATGACGAGTATCTCTTCGGTTCGCAGATTCTGGTTGCCCCCTTGCTTGAATCCGGTATGACGGGCCGCACAGTTTACCTTCCCGAAGGAAAATGGATAGACTACCAGACAGAGAAAGTCTACGAAGGCGGATGGCACCGGATTGAAGCAGGCAGTCTGCCGATAATCATGCTGGTACGTGACGGTTCGGTACTTCCTCATCTGAAGTTGGCGCAGTCCACTGCTGAGATGGATTGGAGCAAAATGAGCCTGAAGGTATACAGTGCTGACAAGAAGCAGGCAGAAGGATTGGTTTGTCTACCTGCCGACAACCGTATTCAGGTTGTGAAAGTGGATTGTGGAAAGGCCAAACCGCAACTGTTGAACCAGATTGAAGGCACTTCCCTGAGTTTCTGAACTTAATCTTTGAAAATCTATATTGAATTCACCCCTGTCGGTATGGAAGAGAAAGGGATATAGTTACCGAAATCTGTGCCACTATGGTGGCACAGATGTGCCTTCCCAATGGCACGGCAGTGCCTCTATAGTGGCACAAAATTGTGTCGCATATCTTTTTCCCGATGTGCTTATGACCGGGGTATTTGTTAAACCTAAGTATTTAGTATTTATGAGAAATGTGATGAAGTATTTGGGTATCATGTCAGTATCGCTGGCATGTGCCGGACCTCTCTTTGCAACAAGCGTACAGCCGTTTGCAGGTGTCACTGTCGTACAGCAGAGTGTAGTTACTGTGAAGGGCCAAGTGGTGGATGAGAAAGGCGAGCCCATCATCGGTGCCAATGTCATTGTGGAAGGTACGACAAACGGTATGATTACCGATTTGGACGGTAACTTCTCCTTGCAGTGTCCCGTAGGTTCTACGCTGAAGACCAGTTACATCGGTTATCTGGCGCGAACGGTCAAAGTAACCGGGAATATGAATGCTCTGAAAATTACTTTAAAGGAGGATACCGAAACCTTGGATGAGGTAGTTGTTGTGGGCTACGGTACGATGAAGAAATCCGACCTCACCGGTTCTGTGGCTTCCGTGAATGCGGAGGAAATGATGAAGCGGAATCCGGTGAACTTGGGACAAGGTTTGCAGGGAGCTGCGGCAGGTGTATCTGTCATCCGTTCTTCCGGTGACCCGGAAGGAGGTTTCTCCATCCGTATCCGCGGTGTGGCAACCGTGAATGGTTCTGCCGACCCACTCTATGTAGTGGACGGTGTGCAGGTAGGAACTTCCATCGATTTCTTGAATCCTAATGATGTAGAGTCCATCGAAATTCTGAAGGATGCTTCGGCTACGGCAATCTATGGTACTCGCGGTGCCAATGGCGTCATTATGATTACTACCAAGAACGGTGGTAAGGGGAAGGCAAAGGTGAACTTTTCGGCCAACTATGCCCTCCAGTTCAATTCGAATAAGATTGATGTGGCTGATGCGGGCTTGTTTGCAAGTGCTGTACGTTCCGCCGTCAAGAATGACGGTATTGCCATGACCAATCTGGCATATGGCGAGGATTACATAGGCAGACTGAACAGCATTGACTGGCAGGATGAAATGTCACGCACGGCATTACAGCAGAACTATAACCTTTCTGCTTCGGGAGGCAGCGAAAATACCCAAGCCAACTTATCTCTGGGTTATTTGAACAACCAGGGTATCGTGATTGAGTCGAATTTTAAACGCTTGACGGCACGCGCTAATATCACTCACAAAGTGAAAGACTTTCTGCATGTAGGCTTGAACTTGAACTATGCACATTCGGAAAAGATGGGAGGAGGCAACCTGAGAAACTATGCACAAGCCATTCCAACCATGGATTATGTAGAGGACGGTGTTTTCTATTCCATGCCTATTGTGTTGCCCGACGGTACTTGGGGACATTACAAGAAAGAAGGCAATGGAGACGTGAACAAGGGAGCTGACAATCTGGTTGCTGCTGCCAAGACTGCCGACAGTATTAATAAATGGGACCGTATGCTTGCTAGTGCTTTCCTACAACTCGATTTGTACAAAGGGTTGACTTTCAAGACTATTGCCAGTTATAATTATTATACAAAAGGTTATAATGGCTATACAGCCTATAATGATAGAACCTTTGGAACTCAAGACCGTAAGGACTCGTTCTCGCTGAACCAGAGCCAGTCCACTTCACTCGGTCTGGAAGCGTTCTTGAACTATGACTGGTCCAATGAGCATCACCGCGTAAGTGCAATGGCCGGTTTCTCTACCAGCGATACGAACGGTGCCTGGCTGAATTCCAGTGCCAACGATTTCCCGGCAGACAACATCCGCAAAATTTCATTGACCAATGACCCATCGTCTAAGCAAACGGATGGTGGGCTGGATTTGAAGACAAGATTCCTTTCTTACTTCGGCCGTCTGACTTATACTTTGAACGACCGCTATATTGTGACTGCAACGGTACGCCGCGACGGTTCTTCGAACTTTGGTGCCGGCAATCGTTATGGTACATTCCCTTCCGCTTCTGTAGCTTGGCGTCTTTCCGAGGAAAAGTTCATTAAGGATTTAGAACTGTTCAGTAACTTGAAGTTGCGTGCCGGATGGGGACAGACCGGTAATGCGGGCAATGGTACCAACTTGTCCATAGCACAGTTGTCTTCGGCAAATGCAATGTACTGGTTCTTTAATGGTTCGAGTGTGATTAACGGTGCCGGTATTGCCCAGCAGAAAGAAATTGATACCAACCTGAAATGGGAAACCAATGAGCAGACAAATATCGGTATTGACTTTGCCTTTATGAACAATGAGCTTTCTTTCTCTGCCGATTACTTTATCCGTGACGCAAAGGATCTGCTTCTGTATCGCCAGATTCGTCCTTCCACCGGTTTCTCCAATGTCTATACTAATGCGGGACATATCCGTAACTCAGGTTTCGAGTTTACTGCTGCGTGGAACAAGAGCTTCAGCGATTGGAATATCGGCATAAGACTGAATGGGTCTACCCTGAAGAACGAGGCTATTGAAGTCGGCGATCCGATATTCAGCAAGTCAGGTTCAGCACAAGATGGCGACAACTGGGACAACCACTCCATTACACAGAACGGCTATCCTGTAGGTTCCTACTATGGCTGGAAGGTAGAAGGCATTTTCAGAACCCAGGCCGAAATTGATGAAATGAATAGGCTGGCGGTTGAAAAGGGAGTTGAAAGTGGTGTATATCCTGTCTCTTATACACATCTGACGCTGCCGACGACTCCTTACG
>ENA-OZEM01000803-OZEM01000803.1-human-gut-metagenome-genome-assembly--contig:-NODE-803-length-12622-cov-5.666587_pt1 | contig 12622 bp, 9 predicted proteins | sample MGYA00245069_ERZ653611 | MGnify/ENA primary metagenome ERZ653611 (study PRJEB26926, sample SAMN06165006) | human gut metagenome | biome: ENVO:00009003; feature: ENVO:2100002; material: ENVO:00002003... | reverse complement strand
TCAGATGTGTATAAGAGACAGATCCTACTTTAGCCGATGGCTGGGCAATCCCAATGGCGACAGACATTGCCTTTGCACTGGGCATCATGGCGTTATTAAGTAAACAAGTGCCCCTCCAACTAAAAATCTTTTTACTTGCTTTAGCCATCATTGATGACTTAGGTGCAATTGTCGTGATTGCACTCTTCTTCTCCCATGGATTAAGCGTGCAAGCACTCATCTTTGCTGCCATTGCAATTGCTGTACTTATTGCATTAAATCGCTTTAAAGTGACCGCACTTTGTGCCTATATGCTGGTGGGAACAATCTTATGGGCTTCGGTATTAAAATCAGGCGTACATGCCACTCTTGCAGGGGTTATCATCGGATTTTGTATTCCATTGAAAGGCAAAAATGGCGAAACACCATTACACGACTTTGAGCACATTCTTGCCCCTTGGTCATCCTTTGTGATCCTGCCATTATTTGCATTTGCCAATGCGGGTGTAAGCTTTGATGGCATTGATGTCAGCATGCTGACATCACCATTATTGCTCGCGATTTCTCTTGGCTTAATTATCGGAAAACCACTCGGCGTATTTGGTTTCAGTTATCTTTCCGTTAAACTTGGCATTGCAAAACTTCCACAAGGCATCAACTTTAAACAAATTTTTGCCGTAGCAATTTTGTGTGGTATCGGCTTCACCATGTCAATGTTCTTAGCCAGCCTTGCCTTCAATGCTGATGCCGGTGAAAGCATTAACGCCCTTTCTCGATTAGGGATCTTATTAGGCTCCACTGTTTCTGCGATTGTGGGGTATATGGCGTTAAAAGCCACAACAACATTACCGAAATAACCGAGTCTTAATAAAAAAATCCTTTGCCACTTTAGCAAAGGATTTTCTTTTTTATTTACACAACTACACTAATACCTCTACCCACTGCCTTTGGCGATACCACTGCCACTTGCTTAGTAATAACCCCTTTTTCTGTCAGTAATTGAATTCGACGCTGACAGGTTGCTACCGAGCTATGCACTTTTTCCGCAAGCTCTTTTAATGGCAGAGTCGCATCTTGTTGGAGGATATTTAAAATATCCCGATCTAATTTATCTAATTCCATTTTTAATCCTTGAAAATAAATGCAAAATAATTCCAAAACTTGAGAAAAATAATCACCAATTATTTTATATTGAGAAAATTTACCACGCTAGACTTTTATAATGACGTTATCAAACCTAAGGAAATGATAAAATGGCTCAAGGTATTTTTCTCGGCATCATCTCGCAATTTTTATTTGGATTGCTATATCTATTCAGCTTATGGCTACAGCCGCTTAACGGTACGGATGTGTTTGCTTGTCGAATGGTCATGATGGTATTTGGACTCTTTTTGATTATCTTTCCTACTGTCGGTTGTCGTTCGTTATCAAAATTAGTCAATGAAACATTAGGCAAAGACAAAAAACGTTGGATGTTGTTTTTGCTCGGTACACTTGATGCTGGCAGTCAATTTTGGTTATTTATGTGGGCCCCCGTTAATGGCGAAGGAGTAAACATCGCTATGGGATATTTTTTATTCCCATTAGTGATGGCATTACTAGGGCGTATTTGGCTGAAAGAAACTCTTTCTACCATTCAAATTATCGCTTTATGTATTGCTGCCTGCGGTGTGGCACATGAATTGTGGCACAATCAAACCTTTTCATGGAGCAGTCTCTGGGTGTGCCTAGTGTATCCCTATTATTATTTAAGCCGTAAAGCCATGAAAATTCCTGCATTGCAAGGGATCACACTTGATGTATGCTTCATTGCCATTCCTTGTCTCATTTATTTGCTCATACAAGAACAGCAATTTTCTTTTGTAATCAGTGAAAGCCGATATTGGTATTTATTGCCTGCATTAGGTTTAGTGAGTGCAATCGGTTTGTCTGCCAATTTAAAATCAAGTCAACAAATTCCAGTCAGTGTGTTCGCCGTGCTCAGTTATCTCGAACCTACATTGCTCTTTTTAATTGCGATATTTTGGCTCAACACACAAGTTTCCCTTTCCGATTACTTTACTTATGTACCGATTTGGACCAGTTTGATTTTGCTTGGCATAAATGGCTTAATGAAAAAACATCATTAAAATTGACCACACTTTTATCTCAACAAGTGCGGTCATTCTTGAAATAATTCTAATTCACGTTCATAATGAACAAGCATTCATATTTTATAGCCTGAAGCCTTTTTTACTTCAGCATTTTCCGATAAGGCTCGCATTATGTCCGATCAACAAACAGATACACAAACTTCCTCAAATAATAAATCTCAACAACGTAAAAAAGGGCTTTCCATTTTTATTCTTTTGCTTCTTCTAATTGCAATTGGTTCTGCGGTTTATTGGTTTTTCTTTATTAAAGGCTTTGAAGAAACTGAAGATGCCTATGTTAGCGGTAATCAGGTGATGGTCTCATCACAGGTGGCAGGGAATATTGCGAAAATTAATGTCGATAATATGGATCCCGTACAAACTGGAGATGTGCTATTAGAATTGGACGACACCAACGCCAAATTGAGCTTTGAGCAAGCGAAAAGCAATTTAGCCAATGCGGTTCGCCAAGTTTCGCAACTGAATTACACCGTAAAACAATTAAAATCTGCTGTTCGTGCGAATGAAATCACCCTTGCTCAAGCACAAGGAAACTTGAACCGTCGTGTGCAATTAGTCAAAGATGGGGCGATTGATAAAGAATCTTTCCAACACGCGAAAGAAGCCGTTGAACTCGCAAAAGCAAACTTAACCACCTCACAAAATCAGCTTAGCGCAAATCAAGCCTTATTGTTAGATGGGCCTTTAAGTGAACAGCCACAAATTCAAAGTGCGGTCAGTAATTTGAAACAAGCCTGGTTAAATTTAGAACGCACGAAAATCCGCAGTCCAATTAAAGGTTATGTGGCTCGCCGCAATGCTCAAGTGGGGCAAGCGGTGTCTGTTGGTGGCGCATTAATGGCAGTGGTCACGACCGATCAAATGTGGTTAGATGCCAACTTCAAAGAAACACAATTAACCCATATGCGAATTGGTCAGCCGGTTGAAATTCATTTCGACCTTTATGGCAAGGATAAAACCTTTAATGGAAAAGTCATCGGAATTGAAATGGGTACGGGCAGTGCATTCTCATTATTACCCACTCAAAATGCGACCGGTAACTGGATCAAAGTGGTGCAACGCGTGCCTGTACGAATTCAATTAGATCCGCAACAACTGGCTGAAAACCCATTACGTATTGGGCTTTCTGCCACAGTAAAAGTTAACGTAACCGATAGCCAAGGTGAAACCTTGCGTGACCAAGCACCCGCTACAACGCTTTATTCCACGAATGTGCTGCAATATGATGAAAGTGCGGTCAATAATTTGATCGAATCTATTATTCGCGATAATAGCTATTAGGTTCCGTTATGCCGCAATCTCATTTCAAACCGCTACAAGGCGGTGCGTTAGCGATGCTTACATTGGTGCTTTCATTAGCCACCTTTATGCTCGTGCTAGACTCCACCATCGCTAACGTAGCCATTCCAACCATAGCTGGTGATTTAGGTGCGTCATCGAGCCAAGGAACGTGGGTGATCACCTCGTTCGGTGTGGCAAATGCTATCTCGATTCCGATAACGGGCTGGCTGGCAAAACGTTTTGGTGAAGTGCGGTTATTTTTAATCGCAACGCTATTATTCGTGCTAGCCTCTTGGCTTTGTGGTATTGCAAATAGCTTGGAAATGTTGATCGTTTTTCGCGTCCTTCAAGGTGCGGTAGCCGGCCCAATTATCCCCCTTTCTCAAAGCTTATTATTGAATAACTACCCGCCTGAAAAACGCGGAATGGCATTGGCTTTTTGGTCAATGACGATCGTCGTCGCCCCAATTTGTGGTCCGATTTTAGGCGGTTGGATCAGCGATAATATTCACTGGGGTTGGATTTTCTTTATCAACGTTCCGATTGGGCTTGCCGTTGTCTTAATCAGTTGGAAAATTTTAGAAGGCCGAGAAAGTAGAATTTCTCATCAACCAGTTAACACTATTGGGCTTATTTTATTGGCGCTTGGCGTCGGTGCGTTGCAATTAATGCTGGATCAAGGTCGTGAGCTAGATTGGTTTAATTCCACTGAAATTGTGGTACTTACCATTATCGCGGCGGTAGGTTTAATCGCCCTCATCATTTGGGAACTCACGGACGATAATCCCGTTGTGGATGTCTCCTTATTCAAATCCCGAAATTTCACCGTAGGTTGTGTTTCAACCAGCCTTGCTTTTTTGGTGTATTCAGGGACGGTCGTGCTCATCCCGCTTCTGCTCCAACAGGTTTACAACTATACAGCAACATGGGCGGGGCTTGCGGCTGCACCAGTTGGATTATTACCGATTCTACTTGCACCGATTATCGGGAAATTCGGCAATAAAATTGATATGCGGATTTTAATCACCATCAGTTTTATGGTTTATGCGCTGACCTTTTATTGGCGAGCTGTGACCTTTGAACCTGAAATGACCTTTATGGATGTGGCATTACCGCAATTTGTGCAAGGCTTAGCCGTTGCTTGCTTCTTTATGCCACTGACAACCATTACCCTTTCAGGTTTACCACCTGAAAAAATGGCTTCGGCGTCGAGCTTATTTAATTTTCTCCGAACCCTTGCCGGCTCAATAGGCACATCACTTACTACTTTTATTTGGTATAATCGCGAAGCCGTGCATCACACGCAACTCGCAGAAGTCATTAATCCATATAATCCGATTTCCCAACAATTCTTCCAAACTATGGGGAGTTTTGGTTTAAGTGAAGAACAAACGGCATCATATATTGCCAGACAAATCACTGCTCAAGGCTTTATTATTGGTGCCAATGAAATCTTCTTAGTTTCTGCGATAACGTTCATTTCCTTGGTTGTTCTCATTTGGTTTGCTAAACCACCGTTCAGTAGCAAACATTAAAAACATCCCAAAAAATAACCGCACTTTAATGATGTTCAAAAGTGCGGTTGGTTTTTCTAGCCTTTTGTTAAGATGTCTTTTAGGAATCTCGCGGTGTGCGAGCCTTTGACTTTAGCGACCTCTTCTGGTGTGCCTGTCGCGATGATTTGACCACCGCCACTGCCCCCTTCTGGCCCAAGATCCACAATCCAGTCTGCAGTTTTGATCACATCTAAGTTGTGTTCGATCACCACGATAGTATTGCCTTGATCGCGCAAGCGATGTAACACTTCGAGCAGTTGTTTAATATCGGCAAAATGCAAACCAGTTGTCGGTTCATCCAAAATATAAAGGGTTTTACCGGTATCGCGTTTTGAAAGCTCTGTCGCTAACTTAACGCGTTGTGCCTCACCACCTGAAAGCGTGGTAGAAGACTGACCTAAACGAATATAAGACAAGCCTACATCCATCAAGGTTTGCAGTTTACGAGCAATCATTGGAATCGCATCAAAAAACTCACGCGCCTCTTCTACCGTCATATCTAATACTTGGTGAATAGTTTTACCTTTATAACGGATCTCCAAGGTTTCACGGTTATAGCGTTTACCTTTACATTGATCACAAGGCACATACACATCCGGCAAGAAGTGCATTTCTACTTTTAGTACGCCATCACCTTGGCATGCTTCACAACGACCACCGCGTACGTTAAAGCTAAAGCGTCCTGGGTTATAACCACGCGCACGCGCTTCTGGCACGCCCGCAAATAATTCACGAATTGGGGTAAATAAGCCCGTGTAAGTCGCAGGGTTAGAACGTGGTGTACGACCGATCGGACTTTGGTTAATATCGATCACTTTGTCAAAATATTCCAAGCCTTCAATGGATTTATAAGGCGCAAAATCCGTTTTTTCCGCACGATTTAAAGCATTTTGTGCCAATGGGAATAACGTATCATTGATTAGCGTTGATTTGCCTGAACCTGACACCCCTGTGATGCAAGTAAATAAGCCCACTGGGATCTCTAAATTCACACCTTTCAGATTATTCCCTGTCGCACCTTTTAATTTTAAAAGTTTGCTTTTATCAAGTGCGGTTCGTTTTTTCGGAATTTCAATTTTTTCTTCGCCTGATAAGAACTTACCCGTAATCGAATTTGGGTTCGCCATAATCTCTTTGGCCGTCCCCTGAGCAATCACTTGGCCACCGTGTACACCTGCTCCAGGGCCAATATCAATAATATGATCGGCTTCTCGAATGGCATCCTCATCGTGTTCCACCACGATCACGGTGTTGCCCAAATTACGCAAATGAATCAACGTATTTAACAGACGCTCATTATCGCGTTGATGCAAACCGATAGAAGGCTCATCCAACACATACATGACACCCACTAAGCCCGCACCAATCTGACTCGCAAGACGGATACGTTGCGCTTCACCGCCTGAAAGGGTCTCGGCTGAGCGAGAAAGGGAAAGATAATTTAAGCCTACATTCACTAAGAATTCTAACCGCTCTCTGATCTCTTTCAGGATTTTTTCCGCAATTTGTGCTTTTTGACCGGTTAAAGTAAGCCCTTGGAAAAACTCGAGGCTTTCACCAATGCTTTTCTCTGAAATTTGAGGCAAGTTAACGTTACCGATATACACGTTGCGAGCTTCTGGACGAAGACGCGAGCCGCCACAATCCACGCAAGGGCGGTTACTGATATTTTTCGCCAATTCTTCGCGCACAGACATGGATTCCGTTTCTTTATAACGGCGTGCCATATTATTCAAAATCCCTTCAAAAGGATGTTTGCGGATCACCACATCACCACGATCATTCATGTATTGGAATTCAATTTCTTCTTTGCCTGAGCCGTGCATCACAATATCTTTAATTTTTTGAGGCAAATCTTCGTATGGCGTTTCAATATCAAATTTATAATGTTTCGCCAACGAAGTAAGCATTTGGTAATAATAGAAATTGCGACGATCCCAACCTTTCACCGCACCGCCTGCGAGGGAAATGCTTTCATTTTGCACCACTCGGCTTTCATCAAAGAACTGCTGTACACCTAAGCCATCACAAGTTGGACACGCCCCTGCTGGGTTATTAAATGAGAATAAGCGAGGCTCTAATTCCGGTACAGAATAGCCACAATGCGGACAAGCAAAGTTTGCCGAGAAAACCAATTCTTCAGCTTTAGGATTATCCATATCTGCCACAACCGCTGTACCACCCGAAAGCTCTAAAGCTGTCTCAAAGGATTCGGCTAAACGTGTAGCTAAATCTGACCGCACTTTAAAACGGTCCACCACCACTTCAATGGTATGTTTTTTCTGTAAAGCAAGTTCTGGCGGATCGGATAAATCACAAATCTCACCATCAATTCTTGCGCGAATATAACCTTGTGCTGCCAAGCTATCTAACAGCTTAACGTGCTCACCTTTACGGTTTTTCACTACGGGTGCTAGCAACATCATTTTGCTTTCTTCAGGCAAGCTTAAAACTTTATCCACCATTTGGCTGATGGTTTGTGCCGTTAATGGCACATCATGATCAGGACAACGCGGCTCCCCTACGCGAGCAAACAGCAAACGCAGATAATCGTAAATTTCGGTGATAGTGCCCACGGTTGAACGCGGGTTATGAGAAGTAGATTTTTGCTCAATAGAAATCGCTGGCGACAAGCCCTCAATCGAATCCACATCTGGTTTTTCCATCAAAGAGAGGAATTGACGCGCATAAGCAGAAAGCGATTCCACATAACGGCGCTGCCCTTCCGCATAAAGCGTATCAAATGCTAAAGAAGATTTGCCCGAACCAGACAAGCCTGTAATCACAATTAATTTATCGCGCGGAATGGTTAAATTGATGTTTTTGAGGTTGTGGGTTCTTGCCCCACGAATGTCGATAGTATCCATAAAAAAGCGATTGCCTTAAGAAAATAAATTCAAAAATTGCGACCATTATCGCATATTTCAATATCTGTGCAAATATCCAGTTAATTTTTATGGATCTTTTGTTTCTTTTAAGGCAAAATAGCCAAAATTTTTCACCTTATTTCTAAAATATAGAGGATTCTATGGCAGGTATTAATAAAGTAATCATCGTGGGTAATTTAGGTAATGATCCTGAAATCCGCACGATGCCAAATGGCGAAGCGGTAGCAAATATTAGCGTGGCAACAAGTGAAAGCTGGACAGATAAAAACACAGGCGAACGCCGTGAAGTGACCGAATGGCACCGTATCGTGTTATATCGTCGTTTAGCAGAAATTGCGGGACAATACTTACGCAAAGGTTCACAAGTTTATGTTGAAGGTCGTTTAAAAACCCGTAAATGGCAAGATAACAATGGTCAAGATCGTTACACCACTGAAATCCAAGGTGATAACTTACAAATGTTAGGTGGTCGTAATCAAGAGATGGGCGGTTATGCACCTGCACAATCAGCACCACAGCCAAGCTATCAATCTCGTCCAGCACAATCTGCGCCAGCGCCACAAGCTGAGCCACCAATGGACGCATTTGATGACAACATTCCATTCTAAGTTACATATAATTCAAAAATAAAAGCGTTGTTCTATGTGACTAGAACAACGCTTTTTCTATACATGCAAGCAGTCAGATTTTTATAACTTTTAGCAAAAACACCTGAAAATTTGACCGCTCTTGGGTGTAAAAAAGCCTTTCCCCTAACAGCCGAAACCCAAACACAGGTTTTCGGCTGTCTTCATGCCAAATATCCCCTTTTTTCTCCCCGTACGCCCCATAATAAGGCATCCGAGCCGCCTTTTAGGCGGCAACAGGCACACTTAGCCTGTTAGCCGCTTTCAACAGGTTCAAACACATCGCCTTCAGATGGCTTTGCGCACTCACTTTGAGCAGACCAAAATAGGCTGCCCGGGCGTAAAAAGTGCGGTGTTTTGCAATTTTTCGCTTAAATTCCATCGTTTGTAGCACAAAAGTGCGCTCTATTTTACGATTTTTTCTTTATATTCCCCAACAGTAATCTGCGCCCTTCAAATTCCTTGCCGGCAATTTCCAAAGCGAAGCGTTCTTTGTCGGCGTCGCGTACTTTATCGTGTACGGCACGTAATTCCTGCACGCTAGCACCCAATGCCTTGACGATTTCATCGCCCATTTTCATGGAAGAATAGAAGGTTTCGCGCACTACGAAATCCGCTTCCGCTTTCACTAGGGCCAGCGCATTGCGTCTATCCCAGGCGCGCACGAACACCTTGGCGTTCGGGTTGATATGATGAATATTTTCCACAATTCTGACCGCACTTTCTCCGTTGTCCACGCATACCGCTACGATGTCGGTGTGTTCCACGCCGCTGGCATGCAGCACGTCGGCGCGGGTGGCTTCGCCGTAATAGACTTTGAAACCGTATTCGCGTGCGACGTTGATGATGTCGGGATCGTTGTCCAGAATGGAAATGGTGGCACCGTAGGCTAGCGGCATTTGGCTGACCACCTGCCCCATGCGCCCGAATCCGATAATCAGCACGTTGCCGTTGAGTTCGCCCGCATGTTCTTCCACATCGTCCACTGCCGCAGCTGCGCTGGGTTCTTTGAAATAGCGGTCGAACAGCATAACGCTGAAGGGTGTCGTAATCATGGAGAGCACCACGATTGCCGTCATATTCGCTAGCACTTCCGCATTAATCGCCCGTTGTGCGGCAGCGGAGGCGAGTAATACGAAGGCGAATTCACCGCCCTGCGACATCAGTACGGCGCGGTGTATCGCGGTGAAATGGCTTGCTTTGGCAAAACGCGCCACTCCATAAATGGCAAAGCATTTCAAGATAATCATCAGTACAGTGGCGGAAAGAATTACCTTCCAGTTATTGAGCACCGTTGCCACATCCAGCGACATCCCGACAGCTAAGAAAAACAGCCCGAGCAAAAGGCCTCGGAACGGTTCGATATCCGCTTCAAGCTGATGACGGAAGTCGGATTCCGACAGCAGCACTCCCGCCAGAAACGCACCCATCGCCATAGACAGACCGCCCAGCTCCATTAAATAAGCCGCACCGAGTACCACCAGCAGCGCGGCGGCAGTCATCACCTCGCGTGCTTTGGATTTTGCCAGAATTTTAAACAGCGGATTGAGCAGCCAAATACCTGTCGCAATCAACGCTGCCAAAGAAAGCGCGGCAACACCGATTTTCTGCCATAGCGGTACGGCATCGGCAACGGCATTGGGATTATCGGGCGCTAGAAATGCTACAATCGCCAGCATGGGCACAATCAGCAAATCTTCAAACAGCAAAATGGAGACAATGCGCTGACCTTGCGGTGTGCTGATTTCATGACGTTCGTCCATAATCTGCATGACCATTGCGGTGGAGGTGAGTGTAAAACCTACCGCCGCAATAAACGACATCACTAAAGAAAAACCGTAAGCTAGCCCGATTAGGGTAAGGAACAGACTGGAAAGCGTCACCTGCAGGGTACCCAAGCCGAAAATCTGATTACGCAATTTCCATAAATGCGACGGCTTCATTTCCAGCCCGATCAAAAACAGAAACATCACCACGCCGAATTCCGCAATATGCAAAATAGCGTGGGAATCGGTAATGAGCTTTAATCCGAAGGGTCCGATAACCAGCCCCGCAGCCAAATAACCCAGAATCGAGCCTAGACCTAAACGTTTAAATAACGGCACGGCAACTACCGCCGCCCCCAATAACACCACCACGTGCAATAAATCGCCGTCAGCTGCTTCTACCGCCATAATTCCTGCCTTTGTTAATTCATAAAAATTTTTCGTATTATAAAGGAAAATCGCCGTAACACAAAAAAGTCGTCATTTGACGGCTTCCTCTAAGAAGAGTGCGGTCGGTTTTTGTTAATTTATTGCACTTTGCCGTCGATTTCGATCGGGGTATATTCCACCGGCAGCCAAGTGTAGCTGCCGTTGCTTTCGGCACGGATGTGTCCGATGCCGGGGAAGGGCATATGTGCGCCAGCTATCTAGATTTTACGTGTGGCGGCATCTTTGAGCGCGTCTTGGCGGCTGGCGCGTGCCTGTTTGGGGTCGCTGTCAAACTCAATGGCGATTTCGGGATCAAGCATTTGCAGTGTGAGGCTGTGTTCGAGTTCGGGATCGGAGAGTCTGTGCCATTGTCCGAGCAGGACGGCTTTGAACATGGACAACAGGGGATAGGCGGGACAGTCGCGGTGGTCTCGGAGATAACGGGTTCTTTGACGGTTCAGGTACTGTTCGATCGGTTGCCAATCAATCACCTGATCCAACTTCAATAGAGGGAAGCGGTTGATGTGTTTGGCAATCACGGCTTGGGCGGTTTGCTGGAAGAAGGTAGTCATAAAAAATCCCCTAAATGTCTTAGTGGGAATTTAGGGGATTTTGGGGGAATTTTGCAAAGGTCTTATGTAAAAACAAATCGATAAGGTCTATAATTGGTGCGCAATCCATCATTTCACGGAGACAAATTATGCACACACAAAATCTTATTATCGGCTTTGGCAAAGCGGGCAAAACGCTGGCGGCGGATTTGGCGAAACACGGGCAACAGGTCGTGCTGGTGGAACAGTCGGCGCAGATGTACGGCGGCACTTGCATCAACATCGGCTGTATTCCCAGCAAAAAACTGATTGTCGAGAGCGAGCAGCGCGGGCATAACGCCGACAAAGCGGCGGTGTTTGCGGCGGCGATGAACGCGAAAAACACCCTGATTCCGAAATTGCGCGCCGCCAATTTCGCCAAACTGGACAATCTGGACGGCGTAACCGTGCTCAACGCGCGCGCCGAGTTTCTCGATGATCGCACGGTCAAACTGACTGACCCAGACGGCGGCGAGCAAACCCTTACCGCCGAACGCATTTTCATCAACACCGGTGCCACCCCGCGCCGCCTGGGCGTAGCGGGCGAAGACAGCCCGCGCGTACTGGACAGCACCGGTGTACTCGCGCTGAACGAACGCCCGCGCCGCCTCGTCATCATCGGCGGCGGCTACATCGGCTTGGAATTTGCCTTTATGTTCCACGCTTTCGGCAGCGAAATCACCATTCTCGATGGCGGCGACCGCTTCCTGCCGCGTGAAGATCGCGACATCGCCGAAGAAATGCTGCGCGTATTAAACAGCAAAGGCATCAAGGTGTTGCAAGGCGTGAAAATTGAAGCGTTCCGCGACAATACGGCGGACACCAGCGTCATCACCTCGCAAGGCGAATTTACCGCCGACGCGGTGCTGGTGGGCGTAGGCCGCGTGCCGAACACGCAAGGATTGGGCTTGGCAAACGCGGGCATCGAAACCGACCCGAGCGGCTTCATCCTCGTTGACGACCATCTGCGCGTGCAAGGCAAAAACCACATCTGGGCGATGGGCGACGTGGCGGGCAGCCCGATGTTCACCTACATCTCGCTCGACGACTATCGCATCGTGCGCGAACAGCTTTTCGGCGACGGCAAACGCAACCGCGCCGACCGCACCCCGTTCCCGACCGCCACCTTTACCGAGCCGCCGCTCGCCCATATCGGCTTAACCGAAACCGCCGCGCAGCAATCGGGGCGCGAGGTGAAAGTGTTGAAACTGAAAGCCGACGCGATTCCGAAAGCCAAAATCCTCAACCAAACCGACGGCCTGCTCAAAGCCGTGGTGGACGCGCACAGCGGCGAAATCCTCGGCGTAACCCTGTTCTGCGCCGAAGCGCACGAAATCATCAACCTGTTTAAAAT
>ENA-OZEM01000783-OZEM01000783.1-human-gut-metagenome-genome-assembly--contig:-NODE-783-length-12856-cov-12.431685_pt1 | contig 12856 bp, 7 predicted proteins | sample MGYA00245069_ERZ653611 | MGnify/ENA primary metagenome ERZ653611 (study PRJEB26926, sample SAMN06165006) | human gut metagenome | biome: ENVO:00009003; feature: ENVO:2100002; material: ENVO:00002003... | reverse complement strand
GTTATATAATAAAATAAACATACATTCTGAATTATCTATTATTCTAAGGAGTATTACAAAGATGATAACAAATGAGATCTTGAAAAATATAAAGCACGTTCATTTTATCGGTATAGGCGGCTCTGGTATGTACCCTCTGGTGCAGATATTCCATTCAAAGGGATATTTCATCACAGGCTCAGACAATAACGAAACTGAAACTCTTGAAGCTGTAAGAAAGCTTGGCATCGAAGTTTTCCTCGGTCAGAGAGCCGAGAATATCAAGGGTGCAGACCTTATAATCTATACCGCCGCAATAATGTCAGATAACCCTGAGCTTATCGCCGCAAAGGCAAGCGGTGCGATCTGCTGTGAAAGAGCCGAGATACTTGGACTTGTCACAAGCTGGTATACGAACGCTCTTTGCGTTTCAGGCACTCACGGAAAGACCACAACTTCTTCCATGCTCACACAGATATTCGTTCAGGAGGGTACTGACCTTTCCTGCGTTATAGGCGGAAAGCTCCCAAGCATAGGCGGCTCAGGCAAGGCAGGCTCATCACAGACTATGGTCTGTGAATCCTGTGAGTTCGAGGATCATTTTCTCAGACTTTTCCCTGACGTTTCAATTATCCTGAACGTTGACGCAGACCACCTTGAGTATTTCAAGAATATCGAAAATATCATAAAGTCTTTCCATAAGTTCGCAACCATGGCTTCAAAAGCCGTTATCTATAATGGCGACGACGCAAATACCCTGAAAGCCGTTGAGGGCGTTGATAAGGAAATGATATCTTTCGGCTGGGATAAGAAAAACGATTATTCTGCTGTTATAAAGTCCAAAAAAGGCTTGCAGACACGCTTTGAGCTTTATTATAAGGGCGAGTTTGTCAGAGAGCTTACTATCCATGTTCCTGGCGACCATAACGTCATGAACGCCCTTGCAGCTATCGCCGCCGCAAGATATTCAGGCGTTTCATGGGAGGGTATCGAAAAGGGACTTGATACTTTCTTTGGCGCAATAAGACGTTTCGAGAAGATAGCCGAGGTCAAGGGTGTTACTATCGTTGACGATTACGCTCACCACCCAAAGGAGATCGAGTGTACACTGAAAGCCGCAAAGGGTCTTGATTTCAACAGAGTGTGGGCAGTTTTCCAGCCTTTCACCTATTCAAGAACAAAGATACTCATGAACGATTTTGTGAAAGCACTTTCTATTGCAGATATTGCCGTTATCACGGATATCATGGGAAGCCGTGAGAAAAATACCGACGGTGTTTATGCTGAACAGCTTGCAGAGAAGATACCAAATGCAGTTTGGTTCAAGACCGACCACGAGCTTGTTGACAAGCAGACTGCACAGCAGAAGGAATATAACTTCTCACAGTGTATCGACTATATAAAGAAAAACTGCAAGGAGGGCGACCTTGTTATAACTCTTGGCTGCGGAGATGTCTATAAGCTTGCAAAAAGGCTTGCAAAAGAGCTTTAGGTTTAGAAGATAAAGATTTATTGATATAACAGAAAGGACGGAGCTATGAGAAAAGTAACCGAGAACGAGAAAATGGTATTCGAGTTCATAAAGGATCGCATAGAAGAGGGATATCCGCCGACAGTTAGGGAGATTTGTGCGGAGTTTGGCTTTAAGTCTACCTCAACAGCCCATAGATATATAAATAATCTCACCGCAAAAGGTCTTCTTGAAAAGGGAAATAACCAGAACAGAGCCATAAGGCTCACAGGCGGCAACGGCATGAAGATCCCCCTTGTGGGAACTGTCACCGCAGGTATCCCTATCACTGCCATTGAGGAGATAACGGACTATATAAGCTTCCAGCCTGCAAGGCATTACAGCAATCCGCTTTTTGCTCTAAAGGTAAGGGGAGAGTCCATGATAAACGCCGCTATCCTTGACGGAGATATGGTAGTTATAGAGCAGACCCCATATGCAGAAAACGGCGATATAGTCTGCGCACTTGTTGACAACGAGTCAGCTACCATAAAGACTTTCTATAAAGAGGACGGCCATTACAGACTTCAGCCTGAAAATGACACTATGGACCCTATCATAGTAGACGAAGTAAGCATACTTGGCAAGGTTGTGGGCGTTGTAAGATATCTGTAAATATAGATAAAGAAGATTTGTAGGGGCGAACAGCGTTCGCCCGTGTCATTAAACAAAACGGGCGGATAGTCCAACATAGATATAGAAAAAAACTTCGACAAACAAAACAGTTCTAAGTGTGTAAAGGATTGGTAATAATGAGCAGACATTGTACATTCTGCGGTTCTAAGCTGGAGGACGGAGCTAAGATATGCACCAACTGCGGAAAAATGGTACCGATCGCCTCATCGACCCAAAGACGTGGCGAGCAGGAGTTTATAGACCGTTCAAGGATACAGGGCATACCGAAGCGTGTTTATGAACACCCGAAAAGAGCCGAAGCAGAGGAAAGAATGCGCCGAGAGCAGGAAGCTCGCAGGGTAAAGCGTGTAAGAGAGACAGACCGAAACAGAGAAATGAGTGCGGCAGACTATAGGCGCACCCCAACTGAACATTCAAGCAGCGGCAAAGAGAATTATGGTAAGGGCAAAAAGATACTAAAGACCTTGCTTAAGATCACAGTGGTAATACTGGTGATATATTTTGTGATCGCCTTTGTGAGAATATTCAGCGTAAGACATTCCACATACGATTTCGATACCGAAATGAAATTGGCAAGCGAAAATTACGGTGAAGCCGTTGACGCATATTTCAAAGACGGCAAGTGGAAATATAACATCTTTAAAAATCAGGTGTCCTATGAGGGAACTTCCGAAAGTGGCGACGATTATGTTATGATATTCGGCAAGAATGACGGTCAGACTGTCGTAAGGCAAATGACAAAGAACAGCAAGAAGGTCGCTTCTGACAGCATAATGAACGATGTCATGGGAATGTTCATGTTCGAGAAAAAGGTCACAGGATAAAAAAATAAGCGCATAATTATGTAGTCATTTGTAGTGGCGAACAGTGTTCGCCCGCATTTTGATACGCATTATAAAACGAAACGGACGAAGTAAAAAAGCTTCGTCCGTTTATTGTTTTGCAGGGGATCGGCGCAATTTCTGCATTGCAGAAATGCGACGTCCCACTTTTTTGTTGTTTGTGTTTTTTAACAGCCTAATTTATACTATTGTCACGCTTTTTATCAAACATTCTGTAATACTGCACAGTTTCATATTCGTTCAGCGTGTCCTTGTATTTGTCAGCCACATCATTTATAGAATACCATTCTCCGTCAGCCGTCTTGTAGCCGTAAGAGCTTATTATCGGAATGTCACAGCGTATCTTGTCAAGCTCCTGCTGATATCTCGACTTTGGAAGTCCAGCCGCTTCCATGACCTCGTTTGAAAGATAGTTAAGGCTTATATCGTCTATCTTCTCCGCTTCAACTCCCTTGTTGCTCCAAATAAGGAAAGGAGTCTGTCGAAGTCTTGAGTAATCCTCCGTCGAAAGTAAAGCCACGTCCTTGCCATAGAGATATTCCGTGAAGTTTATGATATGCGGATAATGGTCACCGAACATTACGATTATGACCTCTTCGTCCTTGTTCCTGAAATAATCTATAAGCTCTCCAAGCGCCTTGTCAGACTGATAGATAAGATTTAGATATTCCTGTGCCGCAGGGTCGTTGTAGTCCTCAAAGGTTATCTCAGACGGAACAGAGCTGAGGTCATCATACGGCGCATGGTTCTGCATGGTCGCTGTCCATACAAAATAAGGCGAGCCTGCGTGTCTTTCATATTGCTCTTCAATATATCTGAAAATGGTTTCATCTGTGATATTTCCGTTGAAATATTGGATATCACTCATTCTGTCCTGACAATTGTATATTCTGTCTTTGAATTGAAGCTGTTCATAGGCGTTGCCTATATCCCATAGTCCCTCAGAGCAAGGCGAGATAGCCTGCGTTGTGTAGCCAAGCTCGTTTAGCCAGCTTACAAGACCGTTTTGTTTGTCGTTGAGATATTGGGTGAATACCGCACTTCCCGACGGCAAAAAGCCAAGAGTGTTGCCAGTGAGAAATTCATACTCAGAGTTGCAGGAATAACCGCCATATGCCGAAACGGAAACATATCCGCTTATGCTTTCCTCCTGCAATTTGTGATAGTTAGGCAGATAGTCTTTGTTAGTCTTGAACTGAGCGATATGCTCAAAGTCTGCAAAGGATTCGTTCATGATAGCAATGATAGTAGGCTTTTTGTCAGCCTTTTGTACCTCATACTGAGTTATGATATCCTCAGCCTTTTGAGTGGAGTAGCCATCAGGCTTCGTCACACGGTCAAACATTCCGTCGAAGCAGAACATAAGGTCATAGCCTACGCACCTGTATGTGTCTGCATTTTCCGCACCTGAAAAGTTCAGCCTGATGTATCTGTTCTTTATACCAAGGTCATAGGCAAACCTGCCACCATATACGAATACGAAACACCCTGCGATAACAGCCACACCCGATATTATCCTGCTGCGTATTTTTATCTTCCTTACTTTTGTCGTCACCGTTACAGCGAAAATAAGAATAAGATCACAAAGCACAAACATCACTTTGCTGTCTAAAAACAGTGAGTACATTCCGTTTATCTCACTGACTGACTTTATGTTGGCAAGGTCGGCAAACTGAACAGGATTCCCCCTGAACTCGGTGACATAATACTGTGCCAAAGCATATATGGCAAATATGACGTTCACTCCGCAAAACCAGGCGTGTGGCTTTGGGAATATCACCGCACCTATAAGATATAAAAGCCAGCAGAGCAATATTCCAAGGAGAATGTAAAGCACATTGCTCTTTGGAAAATATGACCCCATTACAAAGTCCGGAAGAAAATAAGAATTTAGTCCAAGCATAAAAGCCGCCGTGAAAGGGTCGATGCAGCCTTTTGTTTCGCTCTTTTTCAGCTTCTTTTGAATTGAGAAAAATTTCGCAATAATAAATACCAGTGCCAGCTCAACGGCGCAAGCCCCTATAAGCGCATAATTTCGTTCTTTCGGCAGGAAGTTGTCTTTGTCCATGTATATGCCCAACAAAGCACAGATGACTCCTACCGCTATAACTGCCGCTATGGCACTTATAAATCGTAATGTTTGCATTCCGTCAGGCGACGCAAACCATGCTCCTATTTTTTTCAGCAAGCCTTTTTTCTCCTTTGCCTGCTGTGTTTTAATGTTTTGTTGTTTTTCCATTACAATATACTCTTTTCTGTTGATTTACACGCATTTTACAATACCTATTCATTATAGCATAGCTATTAGCAAATTACAACAGCTATAATCAACAAATATTTTCCTGCATGATGTCAGGTGTTCACAATTAATTTACCCCATGCTTCAAAGAGTGTGTAAATTGCTCTTGAAAAAGGGACGGCAACGTGTTATAATATTTATGTATTTCAAAAAACATAAGGAAAAGAGGTAAATATATGTCACATGAGAAGATACTGGTGCTTGACTTTGGCGGACAGTACAATCAGCTTATCGCAAGACGTGTGAGAGATCACCACGTTTATGCAGAGATAAAAAGCTTTGAAACTCCACTTGAAGAAATAAAAGCAGCAGGCTATAAGGGCATAATCTTCACAGGCGGACCAAACTCCGTTTATGATATGACTTCCCCGCATTATGACAAGGCTATACTTGACCTTGGCATACCAGTCCTCGGCATCTGCTACGGCTGTCAGCTTATTTCATGGATGAGCGGTGGAAAGGTAGAAAGCTGTAAAAAGAGCGAGTATGGCAAGATAGAGATAACAGTCTCCGCAGAGAGCAAGCTTTTCAAGGACGTTCCTGATAAGAATATCGTATGGATGAGCCATACCGACTATGTCAGCGAAGCACCTGAGGGCTTTGTTATCACTTCCCATTCAGATGATTGCCCATGTGCGTCAATGGAGAATGCAGAGAAGAAGATATATGCCGTTCAGTTCCACCCTGAGGTAACTCACAGTGAGTATGGTAACGTCATTTTGAAAAACTTCCTTTACGAGGTCTGCGGCTGTAAAGGCGATTGGGTAATGGATAACTTTATCGAGAACACAGTTGCAAAGCTTAAAGAGCAGATAGGCGATAAGAAAGTAGTTTTGGGACTTTCAGGCGGAGTTGACTCATCAGTTGCCGCAGGACTTATCAGCCGTGCAGTGGGTAAACAGCTCACCTGCGTGTTCGTAGATCAGGGCCTTATGAGAAAAGACGAGGGCGACTTTGTTGAAGAAACTTTCACAAGACTTTTCGATATGAGATTTGTAAGAGTAAACTGTCAGAAGCAGTTCCTTGAAAAGCTCAAGGGCATAACAGATCCAGAGGAAAAGAGAAAGACTATCGGAACAGAGTTCTATAAGGTATTCTGGGATAAGATCAGAGAAGAGGCAGACGGCGGCTTTTTCGCACAGGGTACTATCTACCCTGACCGAATCGAAAGCGGAAAGGGCGACGCTGCCACAATAAAAACTCACCACAATCAGGTGAAAATGCCTGAGGACATCAACTTTGACGGCGTTATAGAGCCATTGGGCGACCTTTTCAAAGATGAGGTAAGAAAAGTCGGCGAAAAGCTCGGCATACCAAAGGAGCTTGTATGGCGTCAGCCGTTCCCAGGCCCAGGACTTGGCGTAAGAATAATCGGTGAGATAACAGAGGATAAGATAAAGGTGTTGCAGGAAGCAGACGCCGTTTTCCGTGACGAGATCAAGAAAAGCGGAATTGAAAGCAGCCTGAGCCAGTTCTTTGCAGTTCTCCCGAACGTCCAGACAGTAGGCGTAATGGGCGACCACAGAACTTACGACCACCTTATAGCTATCAGAGCCGTAACAACAGACGACTTCATGACAGCTGATTGGGCAAAGATACCATACGATGTTCTTGCAAGAATATCCAACAGGATAACAAACGAAGTAGACCATGTAAACAGAGTAGTTTACGATATAACCTCAAAGCCACCGGGAACGGTGGAGTGGGAATAGTTCCCTTTGGTTTAGATGTGCCGAAAAGCCCAGTATTTATGCGGGTCTCGGGACTTGGCACTTTTTGAACAACCGTTTTTGCAACACTTTTTTTCAAAAACGTGTTTTCGGGCAGATGAAATAGTCCCCCTTGGCTTGCAACTAAACCTAAAAATCGCATAATTTTTAAGGCTTCTGCCCTGTTTTGGGCAGAAGCCTTTTTGCATATTTGATAAGATTTTCTTCTTCGTATAATATTAAATGTACCGGCTGCAAAATTGACAAAGAATTAACAGAATTTTCGTTGACACACATTATTCCTTACGATATAATAAAAGCAAATATATCGCTTATGAAGGAAGTGACTTAATGACGAAAAAAATAGCGGCAATATTGTTGGCATTGTGCATGGCAATCTCAATTTTGCCGATGAGCGTTCAGGCGGCATCAAAGCCGGATATTAAAGTCGGTGACTATGTTAAAATGGGCACGTATAACAATGCCTCGATTCTTTGGCGATGTGTAAGCATTGACAATAACGGACCGCTTATGCTTGCAGACAAAATTGTTGACACCCTTGCATATGATGCCAAAACAAATGACAACAGCAATTCAAAATCACACAGCAGAAGCTATAAGCGTGATGATTACGGTTCTAACTATTGGAAAGACAGCAATATGCGTTCTTGGTTAAATTCGACCGCAGCTGAAGGCAAAGTCGATTGGCTTTGCGGCAACCCTCCGAAAGACGGATATGTAAGCGGTGTGGGAGCGTACAACGAAAAAGCGGGTTTTCTCAACGCTTTTTCAAAATCTGAAATTGCGGCAATGAAAACCGTTACCCAGCGTTCTCTCGTTTCTCATCCCGAATACAACAAGGGCATAGTTGATGGAGACGCAAATTCGGATTTGTTATACTACACCGATATTTCGGAAGCGGTGGCAAACTACGACAGTTCATATTTTGAAACTACAACCGAAAAGGTTTTTCTTCTTGATGTAAAGCAGGCTAATGCCGTGTGGAAAAATCTCAAAGGTTATTATGTTGCGTATAATAATGACGGTATGGCTTGGCCTTATTGGCTTCGCACTCCTGTTACCGATTGCAATCACGATATGCGTTATATCAGTTCATCGGGTCAGGTCGGTCGTTATGCTCCGTGGTATTCCGATTTGGGCGTAAGACCTGCATTTTATCTCGATTCCGAATATTTTGTTACAACTTCCGGCAGCGGCTCACAAAGCAGTCCTTATATCGGCTCTGCTCCAAATAAGCAAGAGGATGATTATACAATTTCGGAACCTGCCGAGGACGCAAATCCCGATTGGAATGTCAGCACCGAGCAAAGCATTCAGCTCACCCTCGGCCCGTGGTATTCAAATGACGGAAAATATTCTAATCCTACCATCCCTGTTTATACCATCCAAAAAACACGCAGCGACACGGAAAATATGGTTGTTGTCGTTTGCGGCGAGGGATACACAAAAAGTCAGCAGGGCAAATTCATCAATGATGTCAAACGACTTTGGCAGGACGCTATGAAATATGAACCGTATCGCAGTTATGCCGACAGATTCAATGTTTACGCTCTTTGCACAGCTTCCGAATCGACTTTTGACAATGGTGGAAGCACATTCTTTGATGTTATAGTCGACAAATATAATTCGCCTGTTATTTCTAATAATCTCCACGGAAGTCAGTGGAAAAATCATATTTTTGAGAGATGTATCGGTCCTGAATTTATCGAGAAAATTCACGATGCTCATATCAAAAAAAAGTGTGATCCAAACACAATTCCGTCCGGTTCGGAATATGAGCCTTATTATTATGTTCACGATTATATTGCTCAGTTCGCTATGGTTGTAAACACAAAATCAGATTTCGGCGGTGCTTATAATAACCGTGAATACGGCTTCCATTATTTCATTTCGCCATCAGACAGTTATCGTGCGTCAAAAACTTTTGCACACGAGTTTGGACACGGTTTGCTCGGTCTCGGTGATGAATACAGTAACGGATATTTGCTTGACGATAAGGAACTTAAATCACTCAATCTTTCCTCGGTTGAAGACCCGGAAAAGATAAAATGGCGACAGCTTTTAGGTTTTAGAAACACATATACCTGCCGCAATGCTTACGGCTCAAAAATGCTTGTTTCAAGTTATGAGTGCATAATGAGAGACACAAACTATCAATTCTGTGAGGTTTGCCGTTTGCAGGGCTTCAAGCGAATGTCTCAGCTTGTTAAGGATGTAGACCTTTATGTTGCAACTCCCGAGGTTAAGGAATATACGGGCGCTTATTCAAAGCCGTCTGATTTTACCGACCTTGAAACAAGTTCATATTATAATTACACATATAATCGCAATGACCGACTTTTGAGCGGCAACAGCAAAAGCAGATTTAATACTAATATGAACGGTAAAAAAATCGAGCTTAGAACTGTTATTCAAAACATTTCAGATAAAAATGCACGACAATTAAAATTCAAAATGTGGATTAAGCACTCCGACGGAAGCGTTGCGACCGATTCATCGGGGAATCCGCTTCAAACAGTACAAACCTTTGACATTCCTGTTTGGAATGATAAGGCAAATTTCTGGCCGCTCGGTGCTTTGGATCACATCAAAAGCGACTTTAATTCAGGCTTAAAGAGTTGCTCGCTTATTTATCAAATTCCGTCTGATGCACAGCTTAAGAGCGGCGATACCGTGGCATTTCAGGTGCTCGATGAAAACGGAAATGTGCTTGCAGACGACAATACGGAAACACAGCGCTACACAACCGTTTCAATTCAGTATAAATTTGAGGACGGCTCTGAAATTCCAAACACTGCCGGCGGAACATTTACCGTGCCATACGGCACAAAGCTTGATTTAACACCGGCAAAAACACTTTATGATTATGAATTTATAAAGGTTGACGGCTTGAATAAGCCTATTGTTTCGGACGGAACGGTTGTTACATATTATTACAAAAATAAAAACGAAGAACACACTCACAATCTGACTTTGGTTGCTGCGAAAGCTGCCACCTGCACTACTGCGGGCAATTCCGCATACTACACCTGCGATGGCTGTGACAAGTGGTTCGCAGATGCAACAGGATCGGTAGAAATTACCGATAAAACCAGTGTGAAGATTCCGGCTCCCGGACATACCGCAGGCACAGAATGGAAGTCTGATGATACTAACCACTGGCATGAATGTTCTCGTTGCCACGACAAAAAGGACGAAGCGGCTCACGATTACGGTTCTGACAATGTTTGCGACACCTGCGGATATTACAAAACTGTACCGCACACTCACAATCTGACTTTGGTTGCTGCGAAAGCTGCCACCTGCACAGATGGCGGTAAGGAAGCATACTACAAGTGCGAAGGTTGTGGCAAGTTCTATGAAGATGTACTCGGTACAAAGGAAATAACCGACCTTGCATCTTGGGGCAATATTGCTAAGATTGCCCACACCACAAAGCAAACCGTAACAAAGGCAACCCCAACAGCAAACGGCAAGATAGTAAATTACTGTTCGGTATGTAAGAAAACTCTTTCAACGACAGTAATTCCAAAGGCATCAAGCATAAAGCTTAAAGCAACATCATTAACATATAACGGAAAGGTTAGAACACCTAAGGTTATTGTTAAGGACAGAACAGGAAAGACACTTGTTAAGAATACTGACTATACTGTGTCTTATGCAAAAGGCAGAAAGTATGTTGGCAAGTACGCAGTAAAGATTACCTTTAAGGGTAAATACAGCGGAACAAAGACGCTTTATTTCACAATCAAGCCAAAGGCAACAAGTATTTCCTCACTTAAAGCAGGTTCAAAGAAGTTTACAGTAAAGTGGAAGAAGCAGGCTACACAGACAACAGGCTATCAGGTACAGTACAGTGCCTCAAGTAAATTCAGCAAGGCTAAGACCGTAACAGTAGGCAAGAATACAACAGTATCAAAGAAAATTTCAAAGCTTTCGGGCAAGAAAAAGTATTATGTAAGAGTTCGCACCTATAAGACAGTTAAGATTAACGGCAAATCCATAAGGATTTATTCAGGCTGGTCAAAAGCTAAGACTGTTACAACAAAGAAATAAAAACTATACCGTAACCTTTGATTCTGCCGGTGGCTCTGCAGTAACGACTCAGACTATCGAAGAAGGTCAGAAGGCAACCAAACCTGCCGCTCCTACCAAGTCTGACGATACCACCAAGCCTTCGGATGATGTTCAGAATCCGCAGACCGGCGACAACAGTATGAGTGGCTGTGGATCGCTCTGCTGTTCGTCAGCGGCTTCGGAGTTGTGACAACTACTGTTTATACTAAATTAGACGAAGCAATTTCTGATGCTGTTAAAACTGGGAAAATCACTCAAGAAGAAGCGAACGCAGCTTACAAATAAATATACGAGGCTTGTCTTAAAAAAGACGAGCTCAAAATGACAATGAAACTGTCACTCTCTGGAGACACTAGGAGTGACAGTATAATCATCATAAATAAAATGAATCTTCGGCATCAACCCACATCTGCATAGTTCCATCAAGGTATAGTCTTGCATATTCAAGTGGTTCATCAATAGCAAGTGCATTTAATGCACAATCTAATCTGGGTGTTGTTTTTAAATTCTTTTCTGCTTCCCAGCAGTCAATGCGGAGCATATAGCCAGCAGAAGTATAAACATCAATGCTGTTGCGTTGTGGATTGTATTCTGCAAATATTGTTCTCATCGTATCAAATCTCCTTATCATTCAATCAATCATTTGTTACAAAAATCAGAAGCATTTCAATCAGTTCACCATGTCGTTTTTATTTTGTGTTATACTGTTTTAGAGGATTTTCTTTTCCTTGTATTTTCCCTTATCAGGGTTCATAAATCCATATGGGAAGATATAACATAAGGGAAAGTCTAAGGGAAAGATCACCTGCGACAAACTTAGTGTTTTCAAGGGATTCAGAGATATTTGATAATAAAATATAACAATTATTAAATCCCTTGGAATACATGAAATCTCAATTCCAGTTTATGAGGATAAAAGATGGAACCTAGAGAATACAAGTCAACTGACTGTGAGCAGATGGCGCAATTGTTCTACAATACGGTACATAGCATAAATGTAAAGGATTATACAGAAGAACAGTTAAATGCATGGGCAACCGGTAGCGTAGATTTACAAGAATGGAACCACTCTTTTTTAAATCATAAAACAGTGGTTGCAGTGGAGGATGATGAGGTTGTTGGATTTGGAGACATTGATCAATCTGGCTGTCTGGCTAGGCTGTATGTCCATATAAATTATCAGGGGATGGGAATTACACTTAAAAACTATGTGATGGAGAAGAAAACTTCTAGCGGCTTTTCTGATAAAAGTTCAGGAGGTAATGAATAAAGGGATTTAATATGATAAAAATTGTGTGGTCAATAAACGATATAAATAAATATCAAACAGGAAATTTGCTGGATGGTGCAGTAAAGATAGAAACACCGCAGAGTGTTGGTGAACTGATGAAAAAAGCAGTGCCAATTGCTGTAATTTTATGTGTTATCCTTTTTATTGCTATGCTTTGTAAAACGATAATATGCAAGACCGTTGTAATCTCGCCAATATTTATTCTGGTCGGATTTGCTTTCGGTTTTTTACTGTTAATAATTCATGAGTGGTTACATGGAATTGTTTATCCTAAGGAAGCAGATGTAACAATAGGCAGAATAAAAGGAAAGGCAACATTTGTTGCATTAGCATCATATCCATTGAGGCGAGATCGGTTTATATTGATGTGCCTGTTGCCATTTGTTCTTGGGTTAGTTCCATTTATATTATTTGTAATTAGTCCTGCTGAATTTAGAGTATTAAATCTGTCTCTTATACACATCTCCGAGCCCACGAGACATGCGCAGATCT
>ENA-OZEM01000781-OZEM01000781.1-human-gut-metagenome-genome-assembly--contig:-NODE-781-length-12871-cov-8.449438_pt1 | contig 12871 bp, 13 predicted proteins | sample MGYA00245069_ERZ653611 | MGnify/ENA primary metagenome ERZ653611 (study PRJEB26926, sample SAMN06165006) | human gut metagenome | biome: ENVO:00009003; feature: ENVO:2100002; material: ENVO:00002003... | reverse complement strand
GGCCCAGCAGCTCCTTGATGGCGGGGCGGTCGATCGCCCCCATGATGCAGCTACCCACACCGTGCGCCCAGGCGGCGTCCGTCATGTTGGCAAGGGCAAGTCCGGTATCGGTATCATTGTAGCCGGGCAGGCTTTCATCCTGGCAGACAGCCACAAACAGTACCGGGGTCTCATCCGGTTTGGGCTGGCCCTGCTCCGGCGGCAGGTAAGCAGCCCAGTGCACCAGCGGCTGCATTTTGGCAACCATCTCCGGGCTTTGCACCAGCACATATTTCAGCGTCTGGCGGTTGGCACCGCAGCTGGCAATGCGGGCGGCCTCCATAATTTCCCGGGCAATGGCAGGTTCCACCAGCTTTTGTTCAAAGCGGCGGTAGGTGCGGCGGGTTTTCAAAAATTCCATTATATCCATGGGGGTTCACACTCCTCTTTTTGCTGTTTCGGGTTCAGGCCGCGGCGGTGCCTATTTCGCGCACCGACACCTGTCTTTGCTTTTATTATAGTCCATTCCGCTTTTTTCGCCTAGGCTTTTTTACAAAATTCTGCGGCGGAATTTCAGTCAATCACGGTTTTCGTGTGGCCGATGCCCACCACGGCGGAGGTCAGCTTTTTCCAGGTGTTGCAGCCGCACACCCCGTCTGCCGTCAGGCCGAAGCTGCGCTGGGCGGCGCGCAGGGCATCATAAGTGTTCTTGCCAAAAGCGCCGTCCAGCGTTTTGGTGCTGTAGCCCAGGGCGTTCAGGGCGTCCTGCAGAATCAGCACATAGGTGTTTTTATCGCCGCGGCGGCAGGTGGGGTATCCGGATGTGGTGCCGGTGCAGGCCGGGGTGCCGTAACGGCGGTCAAAGTGCACCCAGGTGGGCGTCATGGAAAGCGGCTCCACATAACCCCAGGCCCTTGTGGCCGTGGCGGCGGCGTGGATGCGTTGGCGGATGGCGCTGCTGGTGCCCTGGCCCACATCAAAGGCAACGCCCGCATAGTGTTGGCTGGCCGTACCGTGGCCGCCCTCCCAGATGCGCTTAAAGGCATACCCTACCGGGATGCCCGCCCCATACCGGCGGCGGGTCAGATTCCATGCTTCCATTGCGCGCGTTGTGGTCCACAGCACCCGCGCGTTGGATGACCCCCGGAACTCCCGCACGCTCAGCGTGCTGCCATAACTGTACGGCATCGGGTCGTTTTCGTTCAGGTTGTTGTATACAAGCATACGGTTTTCGTATGAGTCGTAAACATAGAGCTTTGCCATGGGTAGCCTCCTCTCTCGAATCAAGGAACAGTCAGGAAGTAGGAGTTAGGAGATAGAAGTTAGAAGTTAGAAGTTAGACAGTCGGACCTCAGACGGTCAGACTTCGGACACGCTGCCCACTCTACTGTCATTTCGAGCGGGGCTGCATGTCGGTTTTGGCGGCAAATGGTCTGTGTCCTATTGATGCTCTGAGTCGAGAAATCTCCCGCCACAATGCAGCTTGTCCCATTTCGGAGTGAGATTTCTCCACTCCACTTCGTTCCGGTCGAAATGACAGAGACGGCGGGCTGCCGACGGTCATTCACTCCAAATACGGGCATTCAAAAAAGCGTGGAAACGAAGCTCCACGCTTTTTTGATGTCCCTATTTCTTCTCGCCGAAGAAACGGAGGAGGTAAATGAAGATGTTAATGAAATCCAGGTACAGGGTGAGGGCGCCCATGATGGCTATCTTCTGTCCTTCGTCGGTGGCCCGGGAATGATAGGTGAGGGCCAGGCGTTTGATGGACTGGGTGTCATAAATGGTGAGGCCCGTGAAAATCAGGATGCCGGCGTAGGAAATAAGCATCTGCAGCAGGGTGCTGTCGAAGAAGAAACCCACGACCGTGGCCAGGATGATGCCGAAAAGTCCCATGAGGCACATATTTCCCAGCTTCGACAAATCCGCCTTCGTCACATAGCCGTACACCGACATGATGCCGAAGGTGCCGGCGGTCATGAAGAACACGCCGCCGATGGAAGAAAGGGTGTAGGTCAAAAATACCGCCGACAGGGTAATGCCGTTCAGCACCGAATACACCAGAAACATGACCGCCGCCGTTTTCAGAGACATTTTCCCCATGGCAGAGGACAGACGCCATACCAGGGCAAAGGTGGCCACGATGAGCACCAGGGTGCCGGTGCGGCTTCCCATGAAAAGCCCCCGGAGCAGGGCATTATCCGCCACGAACCATGCGCTGAATCCCGTCACCACCAGGGCGATGGCCATCCAGGCATACACATCCTTCATGAGACCGGGCATATTGATGGAAATACTTTTCTCCCGTTCCGCTGTCAATTCGTCATACATAGAAAGACTCCTTTCTGAATGAAATATCTTATATCGATTTATTTGAGAAAAAAAGCGGCCTTCGCAAAGAATGCCGCCCTTTTATGGCCTTTTATATTTATATTGTAACACAGCCTGTACAGTGTCACATCATCTGTACATCCTTATACAGGGGAGATTTCACCCACTGCCCGTGGATATCCACAAGCCCCCAGAGTCCGTGGGATTTCACCGGTGCCAGGCCATGTCGGAAAGGCCGCGCCGCCTCTCCTTCCGGAAGGGTGAACAGAATCTTTCCTTCCCGGTCCAGGGCATGGATTTTCTTTCCCTCTTCCAGCCAGGCCAGCCCCTCTTCCGAATAGGGCTGCATGACGGCGCCGGAGGGAAGCTCACGAATGACGCCGCTTTCTCCGGAAAGCACCGTCTTACCGCCCATTTCATAAAGCACGCGGTCTTTCCCGAGGAATATAATCCGGTCATACAGGAAATCCATGACCTGCCTGCCGTCCTCCAGACGGAAGGCACCCATCTTTCCTTTTTCCTTATCCCTCAGAGTCACCAGCCCTTCCTCTTCATAGAGCATGCCGCCGGAAAGGTCATAGCGTTCCGGCGGGATGATGTACTCTCCCTTCCGGTTCACGAAGCCCAGAAGGCCGTGGTCCTTCACGAAGGTGCCCCATTCTGTCATGGGATATACCTCGTCGGAGCGGCTGTCCACCACGATACGTCCCTGCCGGTCCAGATAGCCCCGCTTCACGCCGTCATAGGAAAGAGGAAGCATTTCATCGCCTCCGCCGCTGCCGCCAAGGCCCCCAAGCACGGCCCCTGCCAGGGTGCCCCAGTTGAAACGGTTCACCTTCCGCCGGTACTCCGCCAAACCATCCTCATAGGGTCCCACGCTGTCAAATTCCGCGGTAAAAAGAAGTTTCCCCGACCCGTCGATGCCGCCCTTCCGTCCGTCGGAAAGCTGCACAAAAGCAATGCCCTCGCTGAAAGGCGCCAGCACCTCCCTATACAGCGGCGCCGTCACCCGATTTCCACGGTCATCAAGAATACCGTATTTCCCCTTTTCCCTGTAAAAAGAAGGGCCCTCTTCTCTATCCGGAAACGCCACGCGGCCATCTGCGGTGATATAGGAAATCTTCTTTCCCTTCTTCACCTGAAACAGCCCATTTCCTTCATAGGACATGGAATCCCAGAAAGCAGGAACGATTTCATGTCCCTCCCGGTTCAGGAGCCCCCAGCCCTTTTTATTCCGAAACGCAGCGGTGACACCATAGCCATAAACATCACTTTCCCCCCCGCGCCGGTGAACATCGCCGGGAAGGCCGTTCTTTGCCAGGTAGGGATACAGCAGGCCTCCCGCCGCCGGCGAAGAAGGCAGGTTCACCGATATATCGTAATGGGTGGTCTTTTTCGATGATTTTTCCCTCGTCTCCACCCTGCCTGTCTCCATAGTGGAAACAGAGCCCTCCCGATGGATATGGGTATAAGAAAAAGCCGGTTCCTCTCCCCGGGCAGGAGAAAATGCAGCCGGCAGAAGCAGGAGGGATGTGATAAGCAGAATCTTTCCGGTTCTGTAGTTCATAGAGCGTCCTTTCTATTTAGTGCATGCTGAATAACTATTTATGATAGAATATATTAGATAACTACTGAGATTTAACATGTAATATTGTATAATATATGCATAGTTAATTTTAGCATCCCCAGATTTTCTTTGCACATAGGAGCTCTATTCATGTATAAACTCACTCCCCAGTACCAGCAAATTTCTATTTTTGACTTCAATCAGCCGGGTGGGCTCCAGCTTTCCTCCGACAATAGATGGGTTCAGCTGGCGGATTCCCTTGAGTGGAACAAGTATGAAGAACGCTATGCTGAACAGTTCCCTTCTAAAACAGGACGTCCGGGAATTCCTTTTCGTATTGCCTTTGGCGCATATATTATCCAGAAGGCAACCGGAGCTTCCGACAGGAAATTATGTGAGCTCATTGCAGAAAATTCATATTATCAGTATTTCCTTGGGCTCCCATCTTTTCAGCCTGAATGCCCGTTCACCTACTCTGCTATGGTTTATTTTAGAAAGAGATTCACGCCTGAGTTCCTTATGGAAGTCAATGAAATGATTCTGGCAGCGTCTGATGTAACGCCGGAACACAGGGAGGATAAGTTGGAGGTGCCTGATGGCACTGCTCTCCCCGACAATATGGGGACCTTGATTCTGAATGCGACCTGTTCTCCTTCGAATATCCGGTATCCTCAGGATTTCTCGCTTCTCAATGAAGCCAGGGAGCATCTGGAGGGGATGATTGACTATTTCAATGATACCTACCATCCCTGGGCTAAGCCAAGGACTTACCGGGAAATCGCCAGAAAGGACTATCTGAAGCTGGCAAAGTCCAAGAGAAGGTCTGCAAAAGCTGTCAGAATGCAGATTCGGCGGGAGTTATTCAATCTTGCCCGTGATATGCGCTATATCGAACAGTACCTTGCGGCAGGCTATGAGCTTCCGGAGAAGTATCGGCAGTTGTACCAGACCATTCAGAAGCTGTATGAGCAGCAGAAGTACATGTATGACCACAAGACACATCGAATCGAGCATAGGATTGTCAGCCTGCGTCAGCCCCATCTGAGGCCCATTGTACGCGGCAAGGTCAAGGCACCGGTAGAATTTGGCGCCAAGTACGATGTGAGCATTGATGAAAAGGGACACGCCCGGATGGAAAAGCTGTCATTCGACCCTTACAATGAAGGCGGCGTTCTGACTGATGCAGTGGAACGGTATAAAACCCGTACCGGCCATTATCCTACGAAGGTGCTGGTCGATCAGATTTATCGCACTCGCACAAACCGAGAGTTCTGCAAGCAGCGTGGAATTCGCATGTCCGGGCCTCGCTTAGGGCGTCCGCCAAAAGAGAAACAGAAGCCAACAAAGGAAGAATACCAGGACAATGTCGATAGAATCGAGGTTGAGCGCTTCTTCAGCTTAGATAAGCACTGCTATGGTGCCGGTCTTATCATGACTAAACTGCCGGAGACGACGTTGTCTTCTATCGCCATGTCTGTTCTTGTGGGGAATCTGTTCAGAATCCCCACGGGGTCTCTTTTTTTGCTCTATTTTGTGGATTCAGGGGCAGAATCAGAGTCTCAGCACTATATGGAGTTAGCAGACTGAGGTTCCAAGGCATTCTCAAGGTCAAAAATGCCTTCTGAGGGGTGAATTTTCACATTTTGAGGGTGTTTTAGGTTATTTTTGCAAAGGGTGGTTTTTTAACAGCCACTACGTAACGTCTTGCTTCCCCTTCGGGGGAAGTGCCGAAGGCAATATGTGCAAGCGAACTGGATTTTCGCGTCGCTTCACTCCTGAAAATCCAGTTCGCTTGCACAAGCCCTTCGGGGAGCTCCCCCGATGGGGAGCCAAGAACGTTCTGCCGCTTAACTTAATGGCCTTCCCCTCTAGGGGAAGGTGCCCCGCAGGGGCGGATAGGGTGACTATGGCATGAAAGACAGCTGGGATAAGGTTTCCCGGTCACTCCTATGAGAGCTGCAAGTCCCCCGCGGCAGATTGAACGCGAAAATGAGATGATCGTTATTTCACATCGCCTTTTTTGTGGTGTCAGACATGAGACTAGGAGACTTTTGCGGTTCCTGGTATCGTCATTAAAAGCGCTGCCATGTGGCGTATCTTCCGATAAGAACGGGGTATGATTTCTACAAGCGCGGTAAAATATAACACCTTATTTCCTTTTGCGGTTGAGAAAATAGCCGATGCTCAGTATATTAAGAGCAAAGGCAGGCGAATGATATAAGGAAACGCTGATAAAATCGCAGAGTCTGATTTGGCATGTGTTTTCATGCCATGCTTCGTCATAACCTTCCTTGCATTGCATGAAAATACAAGAGCCAGGGCGGACAACGATTTAATCAGTATTTTCCTTCACACACCTGCAAAACTCGTGACCAGAAAGGATGAAAACCATGCCCTTTCAAATCATTCGAAACGATGTTACAAAAATGAAAGTCGATGCCATCGTGAATGCCGCCTGCCCGACACTTTTGGGCAGGGCGGGGTGGATGGCGCGATCCATCAGGTGGCGGGGCCGGAGCTCCTCGCGGAGTGCCGGACGCTCCATGGCTGCCAGACGGGGGAAGCGAAGATCACGAAGGGTTATCATCTGCCTTGCAAACGGGTGATTCATACCGTAGGGCCTGTCTGGCATGGCGGCAGCCATGGGGAACGGAAGCTTCTAGCCTCTTGCTATAGAAAATCTTTGGCGCTGGCGGTGGAGTATGGTTTGGAGTCCATCACCTTTCCGCTGATTTCTTCCGGGGCTTACGGATATCCGAAAGAGGAAGCGCTTGAGGTGGCGGTGGATACCATCAGAGCCTTCCTGAAGGATCATAATCTGGATGTGTACTTGGTGATTTTCCAAAAGTCTGATTATCAGCTTTCGAAAGGGCTTGTGGAAGATATTTCTGCTTTCCTGAAAGAGGCGTGGAAGGGAAAAGGGGATCCGCATGCCCGTGAGGAAGAGCATCTGGACTCCGTAGCTGGTGAATTGGAAAGTTTGTACATGGAAGACCCCTATCTGGCTGACAGCATTCCTCCTTATCCATATGAAGAATCGAGGCACCGTAAGAAGCCTGGGATTCAGGGGAGGATCAAACGGGTAGAGTGGCAGATCAAGCAGCTGTACCATTCCAGAGATCCTTTTACTAGTTTCTGTGTAGACTCGAAGAGGGAGGAGCAATTTTTCTCTGAGTTAGAAGAAAGTTTTTCTCATATGGTACTGCGTAAAATCGATGAGAAGGGCATGACGGACCTGGAGTGTTATAAGAAAGCCAATTTGGATCGGAAGCTTTTTTCTAAGATTCGGTCCCATGAGGATAACCAACCCTCTCGGGCAACGGCGCTCGCCCTGGGGATCGCCTTGGAACTCCCCCTCTCTGAATTGCAGGAGCTTTTGGGAAAGGCAGGATATACCTTGTCTCATGCCCGGAAAGGCGACCTGATTGTAGAGTATTTCGTGAAAAAGGGAATCTATGATATCTACCAGATCAATCAAGTGCTGTTTGATTTCGAGGAACCGCTGATCTAGGGAAACGCTGATTCTGCGATTGAATCAGTGTTTCCCTAATATAGCGATTGGTTAACTCCTGAACTTAGTGAGAAGTGGTGGAATATCTTGGCTCCCCATCGGGGGAGCTTCCCGAAGGGGAGAGGGGGCTACGCAGCGGTATTGCCTGCAAGTGTTAGCATATCGATAGTATCGGACTATTCAACATAGTACACTATAGCGCTGGCATGCTCCATCTCGCTACGCTTGAAATGGCGTCTCACTGGATTTTCGCGTTGTTACGACGCTAATTCTGACTGCATTTCTATGTTGATTGAAAGTCCACTAAAACGCAATACTAGTCATCAGAAGATTCATTTGTCGCTTTCCAAGCGACCATTTCAAAAGAATAAAGGGATATACTAAGACTGCGAAAGAGTCACTGACGAAGTGATATCTGACAGTCTTTTTTTGCATCAGTGACTAGTCACCGCTTATTCGCAAGGAGGACAACTATGAATAACCAACTGACCGAACTTGTTTTCATCCTGGATCGCAGTGGTTCCATGCACGGGCTGGAGAAAGATACTCTGGGCGGGTTCAATTCTATGATGGAAAAGCAGAAAAAGGGAGAAGGAAATGCATTGGTCACCACCGTCCTCTTTGATACAGAAATCGACGTCATTCATGACCGGCTGCCCCTGAAAAGCGTGCGTCCCATGACCGAGGAAGACTACGTGGCCGGTGGCTGCACCGCCCTTCTGGATGCAGTAGGAAATACCATTCATCGCATTGGCACTGTCCATAAATATGCCCGCCCAGAGGACGTGCCGGCCCATACCCTCGTGGTCATCATTACTGATGGGGAAGAAAACTCGAGCCGCTTCTATGACTACGAAGACGTGAGACATATGGTCGAAAGAGAAAAATCGAAATATGGCTGGGAGTTTATTTTCTTGGGAGCCAATATGAATGCCATTGAAGCGGCGGCTGATCTTGGCATCCAGGAAGATCGTGCGGCGCAATTTTTCTGTGATGAGGAAGGGATTCAGAAAAATTTTGAAGCAGTGGATGACTTCTGTGACCATTTCGTAGAACTGATCTCGGTAGACTGGAAGAAAGGAATAGAGGAGGACTTCAAGAAAAGGAGTGGGAAATAGTTAGAAACGAGGAATTGGAAATGGTGAGAAGGGCGCATAATTTATAAAGCGCCCTTCTCCTAATTTTATAAAATCTATTAGAAATAAAAGATTGTACAAAGTTCATTTTTCTCTTGACCAAATTTTCGGGGGGTAGAATGAAATTATAAAGCTTTCCTATTCAGGGGGTATAATGAAAAAATTTATCATTGCATTTTTATTATTGGCGTCTATACATACTACAGCGTTTTCTATTTCCCTTGATGAATTGCAAAATGCACCTGACCAGTATGTAAAGGTAAAAGAAAACCAATCTTATGCGGTTTATGTTGATCCGAATTCTATTCAATCTTTACGATATTCTCCACCATACTATACATTGAAAGGCGATATTTATATAGTCTCTTATGCGAATGGATCTATCAATAAATGTAACACAATTTTTAATTACGACTATGATAAAAGTTCAAAAGAATTGATAAAGCAAATAAGAAGACAATATGGAAATTTATCTGGTAAGCCACTATATGACAAAATGTGGGAAGTAGTGGAAGTAGATTCTGGAATAACAGGTAGTGAAATTGAGAATTCTTGTGTGTATAAACTTGATGGTACTTTAATTACTCGCTGGCCGGCTCAGCGTGAGGTAAAAATACCTATCATGTCTCCACTTTCTTTTGCTGCCAACTATATATTTTATAGATACTACAATGAATATTTCTTTTGATGTATATTTGAGGGGAAAGCGGAATGAATGCTACTACGGATGAAGTTTTGGAAATTGCCAACACCATTTTGTGTGATACACGACAAGATTTGTGTGGACGAGTGCCACTAAATCAAATTGACGAGTTGTAGGTTTGATTGTTGGGCAAGAGCACAGGGATGGGATGATTACAGTCTTTTGCATGAAGTAACTTCTCCTGAATTTCATAAATATATGGTAGGTGTTATAGCGATTCGTTATTTATGTGTTAAGGCTTGGATATATGATTTTTTTGATATTCAGAAAGCGAGAGAACTTGATACTCGTGTATATGAATTGGTTAATGCTTATTATTCCTTCGAAAATAATCAAGAATTATTTTCTTTAATACCGTCCCATTTTCCCAATTGCGGGTTTACTCTTCATGGTCGTTGTTATTCTATTCTATTATCTAATAATGCAGAAAAAATTATGAAGTACTTTAAAGCTGATTTGGAAAGTATGTCCGGATATCAGCCTTCTTCTGAGGTGTTTGGCTTTTTTCTTTCTCGTTTTCAGGGCTTTCTTGATTTCATGGGTCTTTTACGTTCGGGTTTTGAATTTGAAAAACAAAGAGATGCTAATATGGAGCATGCCAAATCAGGATGTACTCGTTGGTTATGTATTATTGGCGGAATAGCATTGATTCTGTATTTTATTTAAGGGGCGAAAAATAAAATGATAAAAAAAATAATTGTTGCATTGTTTGTTTTTCTTTCTATGCAGTTGACTGCCTTTGCAGTATCACTCAATGAATTGGATAATAATCCACAAAAGTATGTTAAGGTGTTTGAAACACGATCGTATGCTTTAGCAGTAGATGCTGCTTCTATAAACGTTGTAAGGGAAACGCCTCCTTATTATACGTTGCAAGCCAATGAATATTTAGTGGATTATGCAAGTGCAACGATTGTGCAATATCAGTTAACTGTAACATATGATTATCAACGGAGTACACAGGGATTAATCAACTTGATCTATGCGCAAACACCTAAAATACCGAAAGAAATATTTTGGGAAAGATATGCAGAAGAGGCTGTTGCTAATTGTGGAATGACATATTCGTCGAAGGTATCATATGTATATTATGATTTTAATGGGCGTGTAAAGCATGACCATCCATCATATCGTGAAAAATATAACCAAAGAATTCGGGTAGGCAGTGATATTTTTGATGTGTCTAATTATATGTTTAAAAAACAGTATGGCGTTTATTTTTTAAGACCATCGACTACCGCTAAGGCATGAAAGTGAAAGGGAAAATAAAATATGACATTTATCGGAATCCTGGCTTTCTCTGTGGTATGTTCCATATTGAAGATACAAATCGAAAGCTTTCTTTTGGCTTTCCCTTTTATGATGATTGCAGCCTACTTCTTCTTTTCTGGTGGTCCATTCTGGATTGCCGCTGGAATAGCGACTTCTACCCTTTTAGGAGGGCCTCGACCAGACGAAGACAATTTTGTTGTCTTTTGCCGCTATCCTATGTTTAATGCAAAATATGGTTTTATCTTTGATATTATAGGAGCGATTTGCATCCTTGTTGGGCTATTCAAAGTATTTTCCTAGAAAATGAAATATAACACGATTTATTAGTTCTTCTTGTCATGATGGTTTCAGAAATTTGAAATTTACAGTAATTCCTTCTTTACTCGATATACAAGAGAGGTGTTTCAATGATAACTACTTGTCCAATTTGTGGAAAATCGTTGAAGGATGGTGAGATTTCCTGCAAAAACTGTGAAGCCTTACTGTCTGATGATGACACTGATTCTGGCCAACTTTCGAAAAACAAAATGACAAATTTTACACAAAACGCTATCTCAAAGAGAGAAGAAACATGACAGAAAAAATTTTTGACTGCTGAGGGACGCTTGAATCGGAAGCCATATATTCTTCGTGGCTGGTTTTTGACCTGACACCCGCAAACCTTCGGGCATCGCCCCATATATATTTGCGGCGAAGCCGCTGCAAGAAAGCATAGAAACCTATTCTGCCCCCTAAATAGGGGGAAGTCCGGCGCAGCCGGATAGGGGGGCGCCCGGCATGGGTGTAATCTAATGGGTGAAAGTCCCTAGTGCGGTATGACAATAACAAGCACACAGCCAATGGCAAGGGGTCCATCGTGAGGTGGGGGCTGAAGGAAGCCGGAGGCAAAACCTTGGTCCGACGAATAGAAACTTTATACGAAGGCAGAGTCTGGCAGGATGAGGCAGCCCCCTATGCTGAAGTCCAACGATGGTCTTGGCCAGGCTTTGTAAATGAAGCGGATAGATGAGGTGAAAGATTACACTCTTACCCGGGGAGGTCTCATGGACGTCAAAGCAGTGATAGGTCGTATAAATGGACCGGGCGGAGACGGTTGAAAAAGATTTGTCATGAGAAGTCAGCAGAGGTCATAGTACCGCAAAAGCGGAAAGGACCGAACAATTTCGGCCAAAGTAAATCATGAAAGGAGGAACGCGTGATGAAAACAGAATACAGTTTACAAACTGGCTACCGGTTGGAAAATAGTGGAACTGACGAAGATACAACAAGGAGCGTCGAGCACGGTCCTCGGGAAATGGAAGAAATGGCAAGCAGAATCACACTGGAGCGCATTGTGAACAGAGGTAATCTCTACGATGCCTACCAGCAAGTTGCCCAAGGAATTGAACCGCCGTATACCGAACGGTACGTACGGTGGTGTGAGAGGGATGAATAATCTCTACACGATTGGCGAGCGCAGCGAGCCAGTCAGCAGAATGTTTTTCATGCCATATGACACTGAAAGGTAAATCCGTAACGCTGACTTCATAAGCATTGCCCGAAGGGTGATACCGCAACCCTCGGGGCCAAAGGCCCCGTCAAACTTAAGAACCCTTGGGCCGAAGGCCCATCCATCTTAAGAACCTTTCCCTTCACAACCCTTCTACACAACCCGCCGCCGATAGGCGGCCATAACCCTCGGGGCCGAAGGCCCCGTCCACCTTCCCCGCTGAACCCTTTGAACCCTTTGAACCCTCTGAACCTTTTCTTTTAATACATAACTCCCACTCTATACAGCCCATAAATACAAAAGTATTTGACACAAAATCGCCTCTCCATGCATTCCCATGCACCTTCACTGAACCGATACCCTGTAATCAATATAAATGACCACCGATTTCATAAGATATTTATGCTATGAAATATATGAATGACTCTTCAAGTGAGAAAACAAACCTTGTCAAAGAAATATTGGATAATGGGGTATAAAAGATATATATTATAAACATGCAAATGATTGTGACGGCCCGCGGATAAGCGGGTACTTTTAATGGAGGCAGAAGAAACAATGAAAGAACAGCAGGTTGAAAACGAAGTTGTAGTAGAAGAAGAAAAACAGGAAGAAGCATCCTGGGCATTACTTGAACTGGCTTGCCTGAATAAACATTAATTTCCATCGACCTGCTGCCGCAAGGCAGCTTTTTTTATTGGAGGACACGCCCTTGCGGGCGTGAGGGTCCTAAAGATTGACGGGGCTGTCCGCCCCGAGGGTTCTCAGGTTTGACAGCGGCTTCGCCGCTGAGGGTTGTGGAACAAGTATGAAGAACGCTATGCTGAGCAGTTCCCTTCTAAAACAGGACGTCCGGGAATTCCTTTTCGTATTGCCTTTGGCG
>ENA-OZEM01000766-OZEM01000766.1-human-gut-metagenome-genome-assembly--contig:-NODE-766-length-12991-cov-8.949521_pt1 | contig 12991 bp, 10 predicted proteins | sample MGYA00245069_ERZ653611 | MGnify/ENA primary metagenome ERZ653611 (study PRJEB26926, sample SAMN06165006) | human gut metagenome | biome: ENVO:00009003; feature: ENVO:2100002; material: ENVO:00002003... | reverse complement strand
ATATAATATTTTCTAATAAATCAGTATATTTTTTGTTTATTATTTCAGCAATACGGCGTATTCCTTTTTGATAAATTGACAAGCGGAGAATAGAGAAATGGACAAATTCAAAAGGTTTCGTTTCTTCTTTTACTTGCCGATCATTATTATCGGCTTGCTCTGCACGATTGTCTTCGACTGGGCTCTCTATGTCCAGGAGGAAAAAACCCTACAGAACTGGATGCAGCAGATCGCGGATGCAGAAATCCTGCGTCTGAACCGCGCCATGGACAGGTATATCAATATTTCAGCGGCCATCGAGGACCATTTGATGGAGAACAGGGGACTTCCCCCGGGGGATTACATGCGTAATCTCTACTTCTACTCGATGAGCCAGTCTTTGCGTGAAATAGAGATCCAGACGGCGCCGGACGGACAGGTGCGCCCAATCTATCCGCAAAGCGGCAGTGTGCTTTCCGGTTTCAACCTTTTCGGAGAGAACCAGTTTGCCAAGCGCGCAGCTTATGGAAGAGCGCAGGATGTCGTCGTCATTGAATCCGGCGTTCCTATGGCAGACGGCACGACGGGTATGGCAGTCGTCCGTCCTGTTTTCATGGACAGGACTGCCGATAAATCCTTCTGGGGCTACATCGTGGTAGCAGTCGACCAGGACAAGCTCGTCCACGAGGCGAATATCGACCGCCTCGACCAGATGGGCATCGTCTATACGCTGATGAGAAAAGGCTATGGTGAGTCCGAGTACACTTCGATCGACACGAATCAGAACTCGACGCACAGGGCGATCGATGCATGGAGCACGATCCAGTCCTCTGGCACCGTCGATGGGGACGAATGGCGCCTCATCATGCATCCGACAGGCGGATGGGTGAACTTCTGGCTGCTCTTCATTTCCACATGGGCAGGCCTCATCACCACATTCATCATTGCATGGCTCTGGCAGAGAAATAAGCGTCTCCGCTTCATCGGCGAGACAGATGCGCTGACAGGCGTATTCAACAGAAAGGGCGGCGACATCGCCGTCGACAAGTACCTGCGTACGAACCCGAGAAAATCGGCGATGGTCATTGCCGTCGACGTGGATAATTTCAAAATCATCAACGACGTCTACGGTCATGCGGCAGGGGATCTTGCACTGAAGACCTTCGTCCGCGACATGAAGCGCATTTTCAGTGCCAATGCGATCATCACCAGAAACGGCGGCGATGAATTCGTCATCTTCTGTCCTTACAATAATAAGGAAGGCGTTTTCAATGATATGCGCCGCTTCACGGAAGAACCGCATATCTTCGGTTTCAACGACAAGGAAATCCATTTCACTTCGTCGCTTGGCTGCGCTGCATACCCTGAACAGGGAAGCAACTACGGCAACCTCTGCATCAAGGCAGACTTCGCCCTCTACGGCGCGAAGATCGACGGCAAGTCCGGCTGGAGGAAGTTTGATTCTTCCCTGACGGAACTCCGCCACCGTTTCCAGTTTGGCTTCAACCTGAGCGATATGGCAAACGGCATGCCTGGTGCCATGATCGTCTACAAGGCAGACAAGAGCGGCAAGCTTCTCTTTGCGAGCCACATGGCCATCGATTTCTTCGGATGCACGGACTGGGACGATTTCATGAAGTACACCAGGACCGCTGTCTGGAAGCTCATCTATACCGAAGACCTCCAGTATGTCCGCTCGGAAATCAAGAGACAGACGCATCTTGAAAAGAACAAGAACAATATTCACTTCGTCAACCACCGCATCGTCACGAAGGACGGCAGAGTGAGGGAAGTGGAAATCATCGGGCGCCTGCGCCACAATGCATTCTACGGCAACCTGTACTATGTAACCCTCTATGACCGCGAGCAGAAGCTTGAAAATCTGAGCTCGGACAAGCACCCCTGCAAAAACAAGCATGTGGGAATGAAGCCGGATGAAAAGAAAGATGATAAGTAGTTTATAATAAAAGGACTGTGAAAGATGGGATGACCATTTCTCGCAGTTCTTTTTTATTTCCATACAAATCGGCAAGGCTCTGTTTCTTACGATTTCCTCATGTCATGGTAAAATAATAAAAAAGGAGGAATTATGGAAACGAAATATTATGATATCGGTTTGAACCTGTTCACCCGTTCCTTCCCGGACCCGGAGAAGATCATACGGAATGCGGAAGAGGCCGGGGTGCGCTGCATCCTGACCGGCTCGGAAGCGCGTGAGAATGAGCTGGTGGCAGATTTTGTGAAAAATCATGACGTATGGGGCACGGCGGGCATCCATCCGCACAGCGCCGATACGGCGAAGGAAGAAGATGTTGAGCGCGTCAGAGAGCTTGTCATGACGAATCCGAAAATCGTGGCTGTCGGAGAGACGGGCCTTGATTACGATCACATGTATTCGAAGAAGGAGAACCAGATCCATTTCTTCAAAGAGCTTCTGGATGTGGCTGAGGAAACGGGAAAGCCGCTCTTCCTTCACGAAAGGGATGCAGCGGATGATTTCATTGCCTGCTTCAAGGGCCATGAGGATCTCTGCCGCCGTGCAATCGTCCACTGCTATACGGGGGACAAGAAAACGCTTGAGCGCTTCCTCGATATGGGCTTCTGCATCGGCATCACGGGATGGATCTGCGATGAAAGGCGCGGGGAGGCTCTGCAGGACGCTGTTTCCATCCTGCCTTTGGACCGCGTGATGATCGAGACGGATGCGCCGTACCTCACACCGAGGGGCTACCACCTGCCAAGGACGAACGTGCCGCAGAACATTACCTACGTGGCAGAAACGCTTGCCAGGTACATGCAGGTGCGCCTCGATCCGCTTCTCGAAGCAGCGAAAAAGAACACAGAAGACTTCTTCCACATCAAGAGCTGAGGGTCTCAAAAAAGACTCTCAAGTTTCACATGAGACACTATTGACTCATTTCAATGTGTATGATATGATTGTCTCATCTAAGACAGAAGTGTCTTATTTGATACAGTATAGTTGCAAATGAGAGAGGTGTTTTATGGAAACGGGGACGAGAGAAAACGAATTGAAGAAGCTGGCTTCCGCGCTCTGTACGAAACCGGGAGGCTCTGCCAGGGATCTGGCAGCGGCGGCCGGGATCAGCAAAGCGACATTCTACAGGGTGTATTCATCCAAAGACCATTTAGAAGAAATCCTGACGGAAAGGGCTGAAGAGGTCGTCGAAGGCCTTTTTGCCATTACGGAGAAGGATATCACGAGCCGCAATGCGCTTTCGGAAATGATGCGCTGGTGCTGCGACAACCGCGAGTACCTGATGTTCCTCTGCCGCTCGGCTCTTCCTGGCAACAGCTGCGTGGACACATGCCGCTGCTCGTATGACGACAGGATGAGAGCATTTTTCCTGAAGGGCCAGCAGCGAGGCGAATTCCGCGTCGATGTGCCGGCCGCTGTGATGGCGGAAATTTTCGGCGGCGAGATGGCCGCTTTGTTTGAAGCAGAAAGCCGGGGCCGGATCGCTTCGGCGATGATGGCGGATTATTGGGAGACCATATTCCTGTTCGGTGTGGAAGGTAAAGGAAAGAAGGAAAGCCATGAATAATATGAATGAGGTGAAATCACCGAAGAAGCCAGTCTTGATGTACTACGTCATCATCTTCCTTCTGGTGATTCTGTTCAACTCCGCGGTCATGCCTGCATGGCGTGAACAGCAGGTGAAGGAAGTCGACTACTCGACATTCATGAACCTGACGGATGAGAAGAAGATCGACAAGGTCGAAGTGGATGAGGACCAGATCCTCTTTACGGAAAAGGGCGACACGAAGCAGACTTACAAGACAGCTCTCATGAATGACCCGCAGCTCGTCAGCCGTCTGCATGATTCCGGCGTCACATTCACCGGACAGATCGTGGACAAGATGAACCCGATCCTTTCCATCCTGCTCAGCTGGGTACTCCCGATCCTGATTTTCTTCTGGATCGGCCAGTACATGAATAAGCGTTTCATGAAAAACATGGGAGGCGGACCGGGAGCCATGCAGTTCGGCCTCGGCAAATCCAATGCGAAGATCTTCGTCAAACCGACAGACGGCATCCGCTTTGCCGATGTAGCCGGTGAAGATGAAGCGAAGGAAGGCTTGCAGGAAGTCGTCGAATACCTCCACAATCCGTCCAAGTACAAGGAAATCGGCGCGAAGATGCCGAAGGGCATCCTCCTCGTCGGACCGCCAGGCACAGGCAAGACCATGCTGGCCAAGGCAGTCGCAGGGGAATCGAACGTACCGTTCTTCTCCATTTCCGGTTCTGAATTCGTAGAAATGTTCGTCGGCATGGGCGCAGCCAAGGTCAGAGACCTCTTCAAGCAGGCGAAGGAAAAAGCACCATGTATCGTATTCATCGATGAAATCGATGCCATCGGCCAGAAGAGAGGCGCGACCTCCATCGGCGGCAATGATGAACGTGAACAGACGCTGAACCAGCTCCTCACCGAGATGGACGGCTTCGAAGAAAACACAGGCGTCATCATTCTAGCGGCAACAAACCGTCCGGAATCCCTCGACCCCGCACTGACCCGTCCGGGCCGTTTCGACCGCCAGGTGCCGGTCGTCCTCCCAGACCTTCAGGGCCGCGTGGAAATCCTCAAGGTTCATGCTGCCAAGATCAAGACAGCTCCGAATATTGATTATGACAAAGTAGCGCGCATGGCTTCCGGCGCATCCGGCGCTGAGCTTGCGAACATCGTGAACGAAGCAGCCCTCCGCGCTGTCCGCGACCACAGAAAAGTCGCAACGCAGGAAGACATGGAAGAATCCATCGAAGTCGTCATTGCAGGCTACCAGAAGAAGCATGCGATCCTGACAGACAAGGAAAAATGCGTCGTCGCATACCATGAAATCGGCCACGCTCTCGTGGCTGCCATGCAGACACATTCCGCTCCTGTCCAGAAGATCACAATCATTCCTCGTACAAGCGGCGCTCTCGGCTACACGATGCAGGTCGAAGAAGGCAACCATTACCTCATGAGCAAGGAAGAAATGGAAAACCAGATCGCTACCCTGACCGGCGGCCGCGCAGCTGAAGAAGTCGTATTCCATACATCCACAAGCGGTGCTTCCAACGATATCGAAAAGGCTACCCGCCTTGCCAGAGCCATGATCACACGCTTCGGCATGAGTGATGAATTCGGCATGGTCGCTATGGAAACCGTCACGAACCAGTACCTCGGCGGAGACACGACACTCGCATGCTCGCCTGAAACTCAGGCAAGAATCGACAAAGCCGTATCTGCCCTCATCAAGAAGCAGTACGAAAAGGCTGTCCAGATTCTGGAAAACAACAGAAGAACACTCGATGCTCTTGCAAAATTCCTGTATGAAAAGGAAACCATCACTGGCGAACAGTTCATGGGCATCGTAGAAGAACAGAAGAAAGCATCCGAAGGAAATGGCAGCGCGCCATCCGCTCCTTCCGCTCCATCTGCTCCATCTGTCCCGGAAACCCCGCCCGCTGAAGTTCCCAAAGAGGATGCTCCGGCACCGGGCGCTCCCCAGCCAGTCAAGAACGTACCACCCCTTAATCTGGAGAGGTAACGAAGAGTAATCAGTAATTAATAGAAGAGGATGTGCATGAAAAGTGTGCATCCTCTTTTTTCATGGAATTTTTATGGAATAATTTCCATTTCCTTCTATGGAAGAAGGGGCTTGTATAGTACAATAAATAAAACTGATGCATTCGCAGCTCCGGGCTGCTGCCTTTTGACTGGAGGCATGACCATGGACTTTAAGAATAAAAAGACAACGATTGCGCTCATCGTGTGCGCGGTCATTCTGGCGCTGATCGGCTGGCGCGTCTGGGCGAATATCCAGGCGAAGAAAGCCGAGGCGAACCGAAGCGGCAAGGAGAAGGTCGCTGTCGTGACGGCGGCTTATCCTGAGAGAAAGACGATCGTCCCAAAGTTCCGCTTCTCGGGGACGCTTGATCCTGTCTGGCAGGCAGATGTCGCCGCCAAGGTGGACGGACGCATTGAACAGGTGCTCGTCAATGAAGGCGATGCTGTCAGCGCGGGCGAGGTCCTTGCCATCCTTGACCGGACAGATACGGATGCATCGCTTCTCAATGCCAAAGGGCTCTATGCGGATGCCAAGACGGATTATGAAAAAGCGCAGGCAGATCTTGCGCGTTATACGAAGCTCTACGCAGCAGGCGCTATTTCCAAAGAAAGCCTCGACAATAAGCAGTTCGCCCTGGAGAATGCGAAGGGCAAGCTGGATGCAGCACAGGGAAATCTGAATTCCGCAGACTCCCAGGCAGGCGGCACGAGGGTGACGACGCCGCGTCCGGGCATCATCCAGAAACGGTACTATCAGGAGGGCTACTATGCCAAGGTCGGCACAGCCCTTTTCCAGATTGCAGATATTTCGACGCTCCTTGCCAAGATCGATGTGCCGGAAGGGTACGTCCAGAGCATTGCTGTCGGAAATCCTGTCGAGATCCATATCCCGTCCATGAGCGGGGACAATAAGACTGTCCAGGGCATCATCACAAGGGTCAGCCCGGTGGCGACGCTGCCTGCCCGCACGTTTGAAGCGGAAGTTTCCGTAGACAATTCGGATGGAAGGCTCCGCGGCGGCGTGTATGCCGATACGACGCTCACGGCGAACCCGAAGGACAATGCGCTGACGATTCCGATGTCTGCGATCGTCATGAGAGACGACCAGAGGACGGTCTACGTCATTGAAGACGGCCGCGCCGTGAGGAAGGTCATCACGACGGGCTATATCGGAGAGAATCTTGTCGAAGTGCTGTCGGGCCTTTCAGAGAAGGACCAGGTCATCACGGGAGGACAGAATAAGTTCAAGGAAGGCGGCCAGGTCAAAGTATCAGGCGAAGGCTGATTTCAGGGGGAGCCTATGATCAAGACATTCATCAACAGGCCCGTATTCACGACCATGGTCATCCTGGTCTTCGTGGTATTCGGGCTGTGGTCGTACCCGAAGCTTGGCGTCGACCTCTATCCGGACGTCGATCTCCCGCTCGTCGCCGTCACCGTCACCTACGAAGGCACGGCGCCGGAGGAAATGGAGACGCTCGTCACCAAACCTATAGAAAACCGCATCAGTCAGGTCTCTGGCATCAAGACGATCACCAGCACCATCCGTGAAGGATATTCCCAGACGGTGCTGGAATTTGAGATTGGTACGGATCCAAGACAGATGGCGTCCGAAGTACGCGAAAAAGTGGCAGGCGTGAGGAAACGTCTGCCTGACGACATCGATGAACCGGTCGTTGCGCGTTTCGATTCGGCATCAAGCCCTGTCGCTACATATTCCTTTTCTTCGGACACAAGGAGTACGGGGGAAATCCGCCGCCTCCTGAATGATTCCGTCGTCGACCGCCTGCAGATGGTCGAGGGCGTTGCTGATGTCAATGTCCACGGTGCATCCGACCGCGCAGTGAAGGTGCATGTCAATTCGGAAAAGCTCAAAGCATACGGCATTTCTTTCCAGACAATCTTGGCCAAGGTCAATAATGCGAACCTTAATACCCCGGGCGGCAAGATCCGTGACGACCACAATACAATTACCGTCCGCACGATGGGCAAGCTCAATACGATCGATGATTTCAAGAACATCGTCGTGGCCAATATCAACGGGAAGCCGGTCTACCTGACCGATGTCGCTGATGTCGAAGATGCTTGGAAAGACGAAGAAACGTACTCCCGCACGAACGGTGTGCCGTCTGTCCTCATGTCTGTCAGGAAGCAGTCGAGGACGAATACGGTCAATGTCATCGACAGCGTCAATGAAGAGCTCTCTGCCATCGAGAAGAGCGACCTCCCTCCGGATATCAAAGTCAATATCATCAATGACCAGTCCCTCTTCATCCGCGAGAACGTAGGGGACGTATGGAACACGATCATTTTCGGCGGGTTCCTCGCGCTCCTCATCACGTACCTCTTCTTAGGGGACCTTCGCGCGACGATCATCGGCGGCCTCGCCATCCCTGTGTCCGTCATCTCGACCTTCTTCCTGATGCGGACGCTCGATTTCACGATGAATAACATGTCCCTCATGGGCCTTTCGCTGGCCGTGGGTTTTTTGATCGACGATGCCATCGTCCTTGTTGAAAATATTTTCCGCCACATGGAGCTCGGCAAGCGGCCGAAGATTGCCTCTGCCGATGCGACGAAGGAACTGATGCTGGCCATCCTTGCCACATCCATGTCCCTTCTGGCGGTATTCGTGCCGATCGGCAGCATGGGTGAGACAATCGGGCAGTACTTCAAGCAGTTCGGGCTGACCGTCGCCTGCGCCGTCGTCTTCTCGACGATCTGCGCCTATACACTGACGCCGATGCTTTCCGCCTACTGGCTGAAGCTTCCTGATGTGAGTACCAAGGGACGGCCGAGAATCGTCAGCATGATCCTTCGCAAGTTCAATTTCGGGTTTGAGAGAATCCGTCTTGTCTATAACCGTTTCATGATGTATGCCGTCGAGCGTCCGTGGAAGATCGTCCTCATCGCCGTGGCAACGCTTGGTTTCAACCTGCTCCTCATCCCGTTCGTAGGGACTGAGCTGCAGCCTGTCTATGACTCGGGTGAATTCCGTGTCAACTTGAAAGCGCCTCCGGGCGTGGGCCTTCTCCAGATGGAGGAATGGTCCAAGCCATTGGAAGAAACGATTCTGGAAGAGCCGGAAGTCCGCGTTTCTTCTATGTGGCTGGGCGGCACAAGAACGCCTGTCAATGAAGGCGGCATCAATATCAAGCTGAAGCCGCTCGATGAAAGAGACCGCTCCATGACGGAAATCATGGCAGACCTTAGAAAGAAATTCTCGGACATCGGCACGATGCAGGTCGGTGTCGTCACAAACCAGGGCGGCCGCAATGATCCGCGTCCTGTCCAGATCGGCCTTCGCGGAAGTGATTTGAAGAAACTGACGGGGTATGCGAACGATCTTGCCGAACGCATCCGCCAGGTGCCGGGTGCAACGGATGTCGAAGTCGTCGGCATCTCTCCGGAGCCTGAAATCGTTGTTCGCCTGAATCAGCTCAAGGCAAGCCAGCTGGGCCTTGATAATACAGAAGTCGGCAAAGTCGTGCAGTATGCCTTCCAGGGCAAGAGCACGAGTCATTCCTACACGATCGGAAACGATGACTACGATATCATCCTCCAGATGGGAAAGGACGACAGAAGGACGCTTTCCGACGTGCAGAACCTTCGCGTCTCCACGACGAACGGCACCTTCGTCCGCCTGGGTGATATTGCCGATGTCACGCTCTCCTCGGGCCCGACCCGTATCGGCCGCGAAGGACGCCAGAGACAGATTGCCGTTTATGCGAATGCTGCCGGCATTTCTTCCGGTGAACTGCTGAGTGAAATCCAGAACAAGATTATTCCGGATATGAATATGGAAATCGGCTACAATTACAAGCTGATCGGCGACTCGGACATGATGGGCCGCGTCTTCAAAGAAATTGCAAAAGCCGTCATCCTTGCCATCATCCTTATTTACATGGTGCTCGGTGCAGAATTTGAAAGCTTCCGCCAGCCGCTTGTCATCATGATGAGTCTTCCTTTCGCGGTCATCGGTGCCGTGCTTGCGCTCCTTCTGGCCAACCAGACGGCAAACATGATGTCCCTCATCGGTTTCACGATGCTGCTCGGCCTTGTCACGAAGAATGCCATCCTCCTTGTCGACTATGCCAACCAGGCAAGAGACAGGGGTAAGGATGTGAAGTCTGCGATCCTTGAAGCGTGCTCGCTCCGTCTTCGTCCGATCTGCATGACAACACTCTCGACCATCCTCGGCATGCTACCTGTCGCCCTCGGCCTTGGCGCCGGCGCAGAGCTCCGCCAGTCCATGGGCGTCGTCCTGATCGGTGGTCTCACAACCTCGACGCTTCTGACACTCGTCGTCGTACCATTGATTTACCTTTTGACGGAACGTCACACAAAGAGAAATTTGAGTGACTAAAGCACAAACCCACAAACTCAAAATGGATGATTTTTAATAGCAAAAATGCATAAGCGATATAATAAAATTTTATACAATATAAATGAAACGTATATTATAACCCAAGGGGTATCTGAATACATACCTATAATACGAGATGTATTAATGTTTGGCGGAGGTTATGAATGATGGAAATCATGATAAGAAAAGGGAAAGCAGACGATGCCGCGGATTTAGCGGACGTTGAGACTGCATGCTTTCCGCCGGCAGAAGCTGCCACGGCTGAAGAAATCGCTGCGCGCCTTTCCGTCTATCCTTCCCATTTCTTCCTTCTTTATGCGGACGGAATTTTGACCGGCTTCATTGACGGCATGGTGACAAATGAGAAAGACCTTAGGGATGAGATGTATGCCGATGCCTCCCTCCATGATGAAGCGGGGGACTGGCAGATGATATTCGGGCTGAACACACTCCCATCCTATCGGAGACTTGGTCTTGCCGGCCGCCTCATCGAAGCCATGAAAGAAGACGCGAAAAAACAGGGCAGGAAAGGAATCGTTCTCACCTGCAAAGAAGAGCTCATTCACTATTACGCAAAGTTCGGCTTTGAAAATGAAGGAAAATCAAACTCCTCCCACGGGAATGTCACCTGGTACCAGATGCGCCTCACATTTTGAGAATGACAGAATTGACCGTGTTGACAATGACTCAATTTAGGGAAATTTAAATTTGTCAACGATCAAGGGGCAAGATGCAGGATATCACGTGCAAAAGGATTTCACATTGTATAAAATCTATTTATACCCCATTACAAGAAAACGTGAAATATATAATAGATAGCTATGTTTTGGCGGTTTTTATCCGCTGTGAATAAATCGTATATTTTTCTTCCTATAGCGCGTTCGATGTTTTATAATATATACAGTATACTTATATACCAATCATGCAGGAGGTATGCATGAAATTTCGCTGTGTATGGAGCATCGTGCTAATACTTGGCCTGGCAGCAGCCGGGACGCAGGCAGAAGCGGCGGGGGACAGGGCGGTGATTGCTCATTCCGCTTACGATCTGGAAGAAAAAGGAAATCAGGAATTCAGCACTCGTTCACTCTTCACGGAAGACGGGACGGGAAAGCAGGAGACTACGTTTTTCTTTAATGACGGTTTCGGCCGTCTGACGGAATTTCATGAGTACACAGAAGGCGCGAGGATGTTTCTGATCATCCGGCAGAACATGAACGTCGTCTGGCAGGGAAGCTGTCGCGTCACGGATCACCGGTTCTCAGTCTATAGAAGGGAATCGAATGGACGTGTTTATTTTCAGATACGCATGGGTCAACATGAGTATTCCGCTGAAATCGGCCGTGATGACCGGTGGACCGTTACGGAAGGCGGTCTTCCCGTTGCCTCGGATCCCATAGAATTATCGTGGAATGCCTGACAAAAGCCGGGCCCGGTGACAGGGGACTTCATGACAATCATGAAATCCGCCTTTTTTAATTCGGGGGAACGTAGTATAATAATTGTAATTGTTTTATAAGAATGATTTGCATATTTACATGACTATGGACCAGAGCGCATGACCGGATACCTATCCTTATGGAGCGTTAATCAATAATCGAAAGGGTGAGAGCTATGAAGAAACAGATTCATTTAAGAGCGGAAGATCTGAACAACAGCGACAAGCTGGGGCTGACCTACAACCTGGGGCAGGTGCACAAGCGTATGCTTCTTCGTCAGTCGGGCATCATGAAGAAGTTCGGCCTGACCGCACGTCAGTCGCTGATTATCGCTTACCTTTCCACGCATAAAAAAGATGTTGTCACCCAGAAGACACTGGAAGAACATCTGCACCTGACGAATCCGACCATTACTGTCATGGTCAAATCCATGATCGACAACGGCCTGATCCGCAAGGAACGCGTGCCGGAAGATGCAAGAAAGTACAGACTGTACATGACCGAGAAGGCAAAACAGGTCGAAAAGGCAAGCCTGCAGGCTGCCAAGACACTCGACCAGTCCTTCTATGAAGGCGTATTAGAGAGCGATTTGAAAGTTTTCAAGGGCGTTCTTGGCCAGATTGCGAAGAATCTGGATATGGTTTGATAAGAAGCGGGAAAATGATGCACACGATTTGCGGTGCATCATTTTTTGTTGCGCAAGTTATAGTTTCATTTTCTTCGTTTTGCTGTATAATGAACGGAAAAGCCCCCTACAAGGGAACGGAGGTTAAAATGAGAAGACCAATCGTGGCCGTTACGGCCGATACACTTCTGGCTGAAATGAAGCCAATCAATCAGAAAATGGCGGACTATGCGCCAAGACCTTTGATCGACGCGCTGGGACGCAATGGATTCCTTCCCGTAATCCTTCCATACAATGACTATGCGGAAGCAGAAGAACTCGTCGGCACCTTCGATGCCCTTGTCCTTCCAGGCGGCCCGAATCCGACGCCGCGCTTCTACCATGAAGATCCGATCTGGAGCATCGGGCCGACGTATGAGAAGAGAGATAAGTTCGAAATCGACCTCATACAGGCATGCATCAAGGCAGGAAAACCGATCCTCGGCATCTGCCGCGGCCTGCAGATCCTGAACGTCGCTCTGGGCGGCACCCTCTGGCAGGACATGCAGTCGCAGAATTCAGGCGCCTTCATCCAGCACATGCAGAGAGCACCGGGAAATATCGCGACGCACTATATCGAAGTTGAGAAAGATACAAGACTGATGGACATCTTAGGCGAGGGCCTCTACGTCAACTCCCGCCACAGAGAAGGCATCAAGAAACTCGCCCAGGGCCTCCGCCCGGCCGCAAGGACAAGAGACGGCGTCATCGAAGCCGTCGAAAGCGAAGAAGGCGACCTCATTGCCGCCGTCCAGTGGCATCCGGAAAACATGGACCCGGAAACCATGGACCCCCTCTTCCGCGCTTTCATGGACAGAGTCCTGAAACATATGGGCATAGAAGAATAAAAGAAAGGGCTGCAGCAGGATGATTTCACATTCTGCTGCAGCCCTTTTGCATTTCTTTTACATCCCTGCTTTATATTATCTGTCTCTTATACACATCTCCGAGCCCACGAGACATGCGCAGATCT
>ENA-OZEM01000764-OZEM01000764.1-human-gut-metagenome-genome-assembly--contig:-NODE-764-length-13018-cov-7.068734_pt1 | contig 13018 bp, 10 predicted proteins | sample MGYA00245069_ERZ653611 | MGnify/ENA primary metagenome ERZ653611 (study PRJEB26926, sample SAMN06165006) | human gut metagenome | biome: ENVO:00009003; feature: ENVO:2100002; material: ENVO:00002003... | reverse complement strand
CGTAAGGAGTCGTCGGCAGCGTCAGATGTGTATAAGAGACAGGTAATGAGCAGTGCATGGACAAGATGAAAACAGACGCCGGGAGCTTGCTCGCAGGCGGATGATTTTCAGATTGGACATATAGTGCGATAGCACGCATGAGCGTAGGCGAAGCCGTAGCGAATGTAGCACTGTGAAAGCACTGAGTAAGCTGATGAAGAATTGTAGGGATTGTATTATGGATATGCTGTATGTAGAAGACTGTTGTGAGATACTTGATTCTATGCGAGTGCCTATCACAGCATCTGAAAGGGAAGAAGGAGAATATCCTTATTATGGAGCAAATGGTATTCAAGACCATATTGCTGATTATATTTTTGATGATGAACTTGTACTATTGGCTGAAGATGGAGGTAATTTTGGTTCCAGAGAAAGACCTATTGCATATAGAGTTTCTGGAAAATGCTGGGTTAATAACCATGCACATGTATTAAAGCCAAAAACGGGATTGGATGTTGATTATCTATGCTATTCGTTAATGTTTTATAAGGTCGATGGAATGGTTAATGGTGCTACAAGGCAAAAATTAACCCAAGCTGCTATGCGAAAGATGCAGATTCCATTAAGAAGTATGGATAAGCAGAAATATATTGTTGATGTACTGAATCATATCATTAAGTTAAAAGAGCGGCGCCAGCAAGAATTACAGTTATTAGACGACCTCATCAAAGCCCGATTTGTCGAGATGTTTGGCAGTATTCATAAGAGCACAGAATATCCGTATGTAGCGGTAAAAGACTTGACTGATGTTATAAGTGGCGGAACTCCAAGCAGAGATAAGGCTGAATATTGGGAAGATGGAACCATTCCATGGGTAAAGACAACGGAACTACAGAATAATATTATTGTTAATGTTGACGAATATATTACGGAGGCTGGTTTGAATGGTTCTTCTGCAAAGTTGGTTCCTGTAGGCACTGTTTTAGTAGCAATGTATGGGCAGGGAAAAACAAGAGGAATGACAGCATATTTGAATATAGAAGCATGCACAAATCAAGCATGTGCTTGCATTTTGCCGTCAGATAAAATTGATTCAATGTTTATGTGGAAATTTTTCGAGTTGTCTTATGAAAAAATAAGAAGTTTAGCGCAGGGGGCTGGACAGCCCAATCTTAATGGGAACATGATAAAGAGTTTTCAAGTATTAGTACCTCCAATTGAGCTACAGAAGGAGTATGTAGACTTCGTCCATCAAGTCGACAAATCAAAAGTTGTAGTTGCAAGCGTTAGGTGAGATAATATATTATCAGTGTGGATGTATCCGCACAAAAAAGAAGAATTCATAATAATGAAATAATAGATTATTCAGATGTAAATACTTGAGAGAATGGAGGGGATTATATGATAACCAATTTTGATTACTTAAAAAACGAATCAAAGTTTTCCAGTTTTGCAGATGTTGCCATTTCGGCAGAGAAAATTATTCTTATAGATCCGGAAGCAAGTATCATTAATAGCCGTCGGGCTATGGAATTTGCATTAAAGTGGATGTATTCAGTAGATGAGGAACTTGAAAGGCCATATCAGGATAATTTATACAGCTTAATGAATGCAGAAGAATATCGCCAGATTGTAGGACCGGATCTTTGGAAACGCATGAACTATATTCGTCGAAGCGGAAATAATGTTGCTCATAGCAATAAGAAATTAGGACGGGATGAAGCTATGCTTTGTCTTGAAAATTTGTTTATTTATTTAGATTATATTGCATATTGTTATTCTGATCATTATGAAGACAGATCTTTTGACAAATCATTAATCATATCTCGCATTGAAAAAGCAAAGCAATCAAAAGAGATTGCAAATGTAGTTAATGAGGAACTAATAAAAGAACAGAAAAAGTCCGCAAAACAAGAACTTGATTTACAAAAATTAATTGAAGAAAATGCTTCGCTTAAGGAAGCTCTTTCTGCGCGAAGACAGGAACAACAGCAGACATATGTTCCGAAGCCTCTTGATTTGTCAGAGTACAAAACAAGAAAATTATACATTGATTCTATGCTAATGGATGCGGGATGGACAGAAGGAAAGGACTGGATGAATGAGGTCGAAATTTCTGGTATGCCAAATAAATCAGGTATAGGATTTGCAGATTATGTGCTTTATGATGATATGCACCGTCCGTTAGCGGTTATAGAGGCAAAAAGAACTTGTGTGGACGTTGCAAAAGGCAGACAACAGGCTAAGCTCTATGCAGATTTGTTAGAAAAAGAATATAAGAGAAGACCGGTTATTTTCCTTACCAATGGATTTGAAACACATATTATTGATGGACAATATCCGGAAAGAAAATGTTCCGTTATTTATTCAAAACGAGACTTGGAGAAGTGGTTTAATTTATTAACTATGAGGACAAGTCTTAAGTATGTTGCAGTCAATAAAAATATTGCTGGACGATATTATCAGGAGGCTGCTATTAAAGCAGTTTGTAATAGCTTTGATGAGAAAAATCGTAGAAAGGCATTGCTTGTCATGGCAACGGGCTCTGGAAAAACAAGAACTGTAATAGCGTTATGTGATTGTTTATTAAAAGCCGGTTGGATAAAAAATATTTTATTTCTTGCAGATCGAAATTCACTTGTTACACAGGCAAAAAGAAGTTTTGTGAATATGCTGCCTAATTTATCATGTACAAATCTTGTTGAAGAAAAAGACAATTATAATGCACATTGTGTATTTTCAACATATCAGACAATGATGAAGTGTATTGATACAGTAAATGATAATGAGGGAAAATTATTTACATGTGGTCATTTTGATCTTGTAATTTGTGATGAGGCACATAGATCGATTTATAATAAATATAGAGATATATTTTCATATTTTGATGCGCCATTGGTTGGTCTTACTGCTACCCCAAAAGATGAAATTGATAAAAATACATATGAGATATTTGAATTGGAAAATGGTGTTCCAACGTATGGTTACGATCTAGCTCAGGCTGTAAAAGATGGATATCTTGTTGATTATGTTTCGGTTGAATCGAGGCTAAAATTCATTGAACAGGGAATTGTATACGATGAATTATCAGAAGAAGATAAAAAAGCATATGAAGATACATTTGAAGATGAGTATGGTAATTTACCAGAGTCAATAAGTTCATCTGCACTTAATACATGGTTGTTTAATGAGGATACCATCAAACAGGTGTTAAATATTTTAATGACGGAAGGCATTAAGATTGAATACGGACAGAAAATAGGTAAGACAATTATTTTTGCAAAGAATCATGATCATGCAGAGAAAATATTAGAAGTATTTAATCAGGAATATCCGCATCTTCCTGACTTTGCAAAAGTAATAGATAATTATATGACCTATGCACAGAGCGCAATAGATGAGTTTTCTGATTCAAAGAAAATGCCGCAGATAGCAATATCTGTAGATATGTTAGATACAGGTATTGATGTACCTGAAGTGTTGAATTTGGTGTTCTTCAAAAAAGTTATGAGTAAAGCAAAATTCTGGCAGATGATTGGTCGAGGTACAAGACTTTGCCCTGGTTTATTGGACGGAGCGGACAAACAGAAATTCTATATCTTTGATTTTTGTGGGAATTTCGAGTTCTTCCGAATGAATAAAGGTAAAGCCTCAGCGAATATGATTGCACTTCAAGGGGCGATTTTTAATCTGAAATTTGAGATTACCTATAAGCTTCAGGATATTGAATATCAAATGGACAGGCTTATTGCATATCGAAAAGCATTAGTTCAACAAATGAGCGAGAAGGTTCAAGAACTGCCAAGGGACAATTTTGCTGTTCGTCAACACCTGAAATATGTAGAATTATATTCTACAGAATCGAATTATCAAACCCTTACATATGAGGATACTTTAATAGTTAAAGAAGAGGTTGCACCACTGATCTTACCGGATGGTGAGGATGCAAGTGCTGTAAGATTTGATGCGCTTATGTATGGAATTGAATTAGCATATTTAGTTGGCAAAAAGTATTCGAAGGCTCGTACAGACCTTTATAAGAAAGTAACGGGAATTGCGAGTGTAGCGAATATTCCTGAAATTCAGGCACAATCCGAATTAATCAATAAGATTTTGAATACAGATTACGTTGATAATGCGGGAATAAATGAATTTGAAGAAATAAGAGAGAAACTTCGTGATCTTATGAAATATTTGCCACATCCGAATATACGTTATGATACTAATTTCACAGATGAAATACTTTCGACAGAATGGAATGAATCTGAACTTGAAAATGATGAATTAAAGAATTACAAGGCAAAAGCAGAATATTATATAAGACAGCATCAGGATAATATTGCTATTGCAAAGTTAAAGACTAACCATCCATTGACATCAACAGATATTGCTTCATTGGAAGAAATATTATGGCAGGAAATTGGCACAAAACAGGATTATGAACAAGAAATTGGTACAAAACCGCTTGGCGAATTTGTTCGTGAGATTGTTGGCTTAGACATGAATGCAGCAAAAGAGGCCTTTTCCGAATATCTTACAAATACAAGTCTTGACAGCAGGCAAATTTACTTTGTAAATCAGATTATCGAATATATAGTTCATAATGGAATGATGAAGGATCTTTCTGTCTTACAGGAATCTCCATTTACAGATCAGGGAAGTGTTGTTGAAATATTTACTGATTTAAATGTGTGGATGGGAATAAGAAAGGTTATAGACACAATAAACGCTAATGCAGCGGCATAGGAAAAAGGATGAAGTCAATCACATGTCTGGGGGGAAGAGTAATAATAGCAGGTAATACTGTTTGCTTTAGAATGGAGAGTGAAATATATGGATAATATTTGGAATAATATAGCTGTTGATTATGCAGAAGCGAAACAATGTCTGCGTGGCCCTAAACAAGGTAGAATCTGGCATCGAGAAGAAGATAAAGGAATGTATCATTTATGGAAAGCATATTTTGAGGCTGTTCAGGCAGCAAAAAAGGAAGACCTGCTTTATGCGCGTATTCTTATGCTGATGAATGACGAACAGCATAGTATATGGGACTATGACCGTTTTCACAAATACGTTGCTCCGGCAAAACAAGCCTATGATAGAGCGATTCAAAATGAAGGGGAAAAGCCTACGGATAAAGAAATAGAAAAGGTTAACTTTTGTTATGAGAATTTACAATATATTCTGAAAAAAACTGAAAATACAGAAGAACAGGAAATTGAAGCTTGCAAGCTGATTGAAGGATTGGAAGATGTACAGGATTTTCAGTTCCATGATAGTAAGCCAATATCATTTGAACATACATCTGAAAAGGCAACATTGAAATTATATTTTGAAGGCGTACTTGTAACTTTTCTATTTGAGGGACTTATTGATATTGAGGTTCAAGGAGATCCGACTACGAATTGGATAGATGACTTCTATTGTTATCCGGCATTTTATAGTAAAGATGTGATTCAATTTGATATTGACTATTATAAAATCCTTTGCAAGAAAATTAAGGTGATTTCAGTAGAACGGAAAGAAATAAAGTTATATATAAATACTTAAGAATACCAGATATAATAAAATTTAAATATTTGATATTTATTTATGGAAGGTAAAACAAAGAATTCATGATATGAGTAGGCTCGAGGTATTAACGGAAGAAGATTTGTACAATGAAGTGTTAAGTTATATGAAGGAACGTAATATGAAACTGGCGCAGGAAATAGTAAGTTGTTATTTAGAGCAGGGATAATCAAGTGCTGTTCAATGATCTGGGTAAGAAAGTGGCATCCATTTTTTTAATTAGAGTTTTTCGTATCGGCAAAAAACGACAGAAGAATGAGCATAAAACATGGATTTATTGCCGATAATGTGGTATACTAACCATAGTAAACGTGATTTTTGAAATCATGATAATAAAAGGCTCACAGAATATGCTTTTTATCGTGTGAAAGGAGGAGGGCGGCAGATGCGATATCTTTCAGTTGCTGAAATGACAAAAAAATGGGATGTATCTGAACGTAGTGTAAGAAATTATTGTGCCCATGGTCGTGTGCCGGGAGCATTTCTTACCGGAAAGACATGGAATATTCCGGAAAATGCAGAAAAGCCGGAGCGCACTAACAAGAAGAAAGAAAAACCAACGACCTTACTGGATATTTTGCAGGATGAGAAGGCAAATAAATATGGTGGAGGCATTTATCATAAGACACAGATTGATTTAACATATAATTCAAACCATATGGAAGGCAGTCGGCTGACCCACGATCAGACCCGATATATCTTCGAGACGAATACCATTGGTATAGAAAAAGAAGTGCTTAATGTAGATGATGTGATTGAAACAGCAAACCATTTCCGGTGTATTGATATGATTATTGATCATGCAAAATTGGCATTGACGGAAAAGTTTATTAAGGAGCTGCATCTGATTCTGAAAAATGGAACCAGTGATTCCAGAAAGGATTGGTTTGCTGTCGGTGATTACAAGAAAATGCCAAATGAAGTCGGCGGTATGGAAACCGCACTTCCGGAAGAAGTTGCAGACAGGATGAAGAAATTGCTGTCAGAGTACAATAACAAGGAAGAAAAGACCTTTGACGATATTCTGGATTTTCATGTGAAGTTTGAACGTATCCATCCATTTCAGGATGGAAATGGTCGTGTGGGACGTTTGATTATGTTCAAGGAATGCCTGAAATACAATATTGTTCCATTTATTATCGAGGATAATTTGAAAATGTTTTATTATCGAGGATTAAAAGAATGGGACAATGAAAAAGGGTATCTGACTGATACTTGCTTGACAGCACAAGATAGATATAAAGCATACCTGGATTATTTTAGAATTGCATATTAAAAGTGAAAATACTGCGGCACAATATCGTGCGACAGTTCCTGTGAATGCGGATATGCTACTTCTTTATTATGATATGTCTTTGATTTTATTCCTTTCCGGGAAGATATGCTTGAACGAGACATTGAGCAGACACTGGTTCGGATGTCATAAAGCTTCTTCTGGAGTTTGGAACAGGAATGTATACGATAATGTATAAGAAAAGAGGGATTATGAAGAAGAAAATATTACTGTGTCTGATAGCACAGCTCATATGTTGGGGTATTATGACGATGTCAGATTATATGGAAGAAACATATAACGACAGTTTCAATCTGATCGTTGTATTTGCGGTCCCCCTGATGTGTGTGGTTCTGTATATTATATTCAGGAGATGGATATATGACAATCAGATGGTGCGGCTGAAAGATGTCGTCATAATCTGCGGGACGTGGCTGATCTGTGGACTGATACTGGGATTTCTGATAGGTGCTTTGGTTACCAATCAAATGTGGATAGTGTCACAGGCTACAGGAGGATGGGAACATCTGCTGAATGGGATAGAATATATGATGTTCGCCATGACACTTGCGGGAATACCATTTGTGACCGTAGTATTAATCGAATCGGTTATAGGAATAGTAAAATTGTTAAGGAGCCGGGAAGGCGTGAGATGAATCTTACGCCTTTTTTCTTAGATTGTGTAATTATGTGATGCTTGAAAAATCAAATAACATATGATAAATGATAAATGTGACGTAAAAAGAGTCACGTTTATAAAAAGGTGATTAATGTGAAAGAATTTTTGGAAAAAATATTACGGCAAAATGTAATAATGATGGAGAATAAAGAGGTATATAAAAAGTTTCCGTTAGCATATCGTGGGAAGGATTAGATACATTTCAGAAGTACTTTGCAGATTATGAAGAACAGTATGTTTTAATAGGTGGCGCAGCCTGTGATGTAGTATGCAGTTGATTTGTAACACACTTTTACACCTTTTGCGGACGATATTATGCGAAAATAAACCGGGTTATGCCGGAAAGTAAAAACTTACAAAGGCTTACAAAGCCCGAAATACCAAGAAAAACTAAGAAATACGAGGTTATGCAACAATGATAAAAGTGCTATTCATCTGCCACGGCACTCCAGTTTTATGATAATGCATACCTTCGCAGACTGGGGCAATACAGGGCAGAATATGGCGAAAAGCCTTGGAATTACTACGGTTTCGACTACTAAGGCTTATGGACGGAATGGGGATAAAGGCAAAGGTGTTGGGAGAAATCCTTAGTAGTAATGGACTACTTAGACTCAATGTGATAGATTTTTATCGATGAAAATAATAAAACTATTGCAATTTTTTGTTTTTTGAATATATTATATGTAACAGAGTTGCCCGAAGCCTTTTGGCATTGGGGACCAAGCTGAGACTTGTGCTCAGCTTTTTTACGTTAAGGAGAGATTTTATGGATTTGAAACTTGTGACAAATAAATAGTTGAGTGGAGGGCGCAGACAAAATAACTGTAAAGTAGATTGTTTTTTGCTAGAGAGTACAGATACTAGTTCCCAGGTTAAAGGAGCAATAAAAGAACCAGATCAGCTGCAAAGAACTTCCAAAAGAGAGTATGTAATTGAGCCAACAAAAACCAATGCCGGAACAAGGGTTATTCCAATGACAAATGAAGTGACAGAAATGTTTCGAGCAATTATTGAGGATAGACCAGATTATAAGGTTGAGAAAGTGATAGATGGTTATACGGGATTTCTTTTTCTGGACAAAGATGGAATGCCACTTGTAGCCATGCATTGGGAACACAGATTCAATCATATGGTCAGCAGGTACAATGAAATCTATAAGGTTCAGATGCCAAATATTACCCCTCATGTTTGCAGACATACATATTGTTCCAATATGGCAAAGTCCGGCATGAATCCTAAAACACTGCAGTATTTGATGGGACATTCGGATATAGCTGTGACGCTCAATGTCTACACCCATGTAGGACTTGAGGATGCTGAGAAGGAACTTCAGAAGATGCAGGGATTGGAAAATGCCAGAAAAGAGATGGGAATTTCGGATACGGATGATAAACCTTTGAAACAGAATATGTTCAAGGTGGTATGAGAATATAATAAGGAAGAAATATAAAAAGTACTTAAGTTTGTATCGTGCAAAGAAGACAGGTAATATATCTAAATAAGTGTATAGTCGGTCACACATTTTGTGTGACCGTTTTCTGTAATTTTATAAACTTTCTAGCCTAATAGATATTGAAATAATATATATTTTCTTTGGTTCTTATACAGAAGTCGGTATGGAAAACTGCCGGGGTTTCTGCTATTTGATCAAGATGATAATATCTATAGTGTACCATTTATGCGCCGGTGCTTCCGTAATGTTTTATTCCAATATGCCAAAAATTGTATGCAATTATTGCTATGATTATAGCAATAATAGGTGAAATATGGGCAATCCATAAATGTGGCAAATTTTTTTCAAGCAGGTTTGCAACAGGATAATATCCGGTAAGTGCATAAGGTATAATAAAAGTAAGTACTAACTGCATTTCTTTTGAATAAATTTTTACTGGATAATCACAAAAGTTTTTGAGTCCATAATTATTATCTGTTAATAAGGAAACAATTTCTTCACTTTTTACTGTCCAAAAGCTAATTGTTCCGGTAATGACTGTAATTGCGGAAAATATAATAAAACCAGAAAGGAGATTGAAACTATAATATATAATCCTTGTTGCAGTCCAGTGGATTTGAAGTCTTTGTAGACTATATATCCAAAAATATATAGAGAAAAATAATCGTGGTAAAAATGTATATTGGAATTGCTGCAAAACTAAATATGTAAAAGGACTTATAGGACGAGTTAAATATAAATCAAATTTTCCACTGTGAACCAATTCACCGATATCTCGCATTGGACTCCAGAAAAAGAAACAACTAAAAGAATAGGACAACCAGCTTGTTGTAAACATAAAAAGAACTTCATATTTGTTCCAACCAGCAATACTGTTGAAATTATAAAATATAACATGAAATCCTGCAAAATATACACCAATCAATATTGTGTTCGCTATCAGCTCAAGCAAGAGTGAAAAATGATACTCTAGTTTTCCTTTCATATATATTATGACAAAGCGAAAATATATTCTAATATAATTCATCACTTATCCTCCTTGTACTATCAGTTTTCTTTTGCCTATAATCCACATAAATTCTGCTAAAAGACACAATAAAAGAATCCATATCATTTGTATTAGAATTGCAGTCATAATAAATTGGAATTCCATTGGTTGAGTTATAATCGTTACAGGAATCGCATAAATTGCACGAAACGGAAGAAACTGATTTATTTTAGACAATAAATCTGGAAACATTGTTACGGGGATCCATACACCTGATAACAGCTTATATATCGCTCCTAAAAGCATATTCAGAGGCCAGGTTACAATAAGCCAAAATGATAATAGTCCGATGGTAAGAGAATACAAAAATTGAATACAATAAGCAAATACAATTGAAAGTATTCCCCAAAAAAATTGTGTGCGCAATAATATATGTGTAGGCATAATAAACAATGCAATAATAGTTAACGGAATACAGTAGAACACGATCTTTACAATGGTATCTCCTAAATGTCGGGAGAAGACCATTTTTCGGAAATCAATTGGTCGGATCAAATCTGTAACAATATTTCCAGATTGAATCTGAGTATTTATCCATTCAATGGTATTGCATTCAATAAAAGAAGAAATTATAGTAGCAACAACAATATATTTTAAGGTATCTTCTTGATTTAATGCCATGGTTGTTTGGCTGTTCGATAAAAAGAGCGCCTTCCATATGGAAAATTGCAAGTACAAATAAAGTATTTTGGATAAAAATTTAGCACATATTGCACTTGGATAAACCATGTGTTCCTTAATTCCGATTAATATGTAATCAATATATATTTTCATAGACCTCCACCTTCGTATATAGTTCTGATTATTTGCTCAAGTGAGTCATTCATCCGTTTTTTGGGGATAAAATCATCATTATGAGAGGAAGCATTTTTGCGTTTCAATTCCTCTAATGTACCATTGTATAAAAGAGTGCCTTTATCAATTATAAGCATTTTCTGGCATAGAGATTCTATGTCTGAGATATCGTGAGTTGTTAAGATAATAGTGGTTTTTCTTACCTGATTTATTTTAATGATAAAATCTCGTATTTTTGCTTTTGCCAAAACATCTATTCCGATAGTGGGTTCATCAAGAAATAGAACTTCAGGATTATATAGTAAGGCGGCGGCCAAATCTGCTTTCATTCTTTGTCCAAGACTTAGAAGACGAGGAGGCTTGTAAATGAATTCAGGTAGATTTAATATATCGGAAAATATCTCAATATTTTCTCTATAAATATTTTCAGGAATCCGATACATATCCTTAAAGAGTTTAAAAGATTCAATTACTGGAATATCCCAGCAAAGTACACTTCTTTGTCCAAATACAACACCGATTTTTCGCATAATTTCTTTTCTGTTTTTCTTAAAAGTCAATCCATTGATAGAAATTATACCCTTGTCCGGAGTAAGGATACCGGTCAACATTTTTATGGTTGTAGATTTTCCAGCTCCATTTGCACCTATAAATCCTACAATATCACCTGTTTGAATGGTAAAAGAAATATCATTTACAGCTGGTGTAAATGAATATTTGGGGATAACTAAGTGCTTGACAGTGTTATTAATAGCAGAACGGTTTTTTATTTTATAACTTTTTGTTAAGTGTTCAACGGTTATGCTCATATTTGTTGCACTCCCTTCTTTTTTTTAGTATAATACCATTAAATTGAATATCAATAAAATTGAAATAATAGATATATTTGTTCAATTAATTTGATGGAAAGGCAATGCTATGACAATAGTACAATTAGAAACTTTTTTAAAAATAACAGAAACAGGTAGTTTTACTGCTGCTTCGAATACATTAGGATATGCTCAATCAACGGTTACAACACAAATTAAACAGCTGGAAGATGAGTTGAACTGTCTTTTGTTTGAACGATTAGGGAAAAATATTGTTTTAACATTAGAGGGCGAAAGATTATTACTATATGCACAGAGAATGTTACAACTTGAAAGAGAAATATTACTGGAAGTGCCGAAATCAAAAAATCCTACAGGGATAATAAGGTTAGGGGTTTCTGAATCGTTGTGCTATAACACGCTACCTTATATTCTACTGGAATATAAAAAGAGATTTCCCAAAATAGAAATTCAACTTCAATTTATTACCCATGATACCTTTCCTTCGATGTTAAAACAGGGATCTTTGGATTTGGTTTATACCTTGAATCCTTATATTGAATTACCAGAATTGATTATGCTACATAAAAAAACTGAAACATTAGGTTTCTATGCAAGCCCAGAGTATCCGCTTGCAAGTAGAAATCATATTAAGGAGACGGATTTGGAAAATATTCCATTGCTCCTTACCTCACATAGCTGTAATTTTAGGCTGATGCTTATTCAAGATTTGGCAAAGTATTCTATTATACCTAAAATTGAAATAGAAACAAGCAGAAAAGACATATTAAAACAGTTTGCGATAAATCAATTAGGGGTAGCTTTCATACCGGATATGGTAGTCAAAGAAGAAATAGAAAATGGCTCTTTAAAGCGACTTGATTGGGATGGAAATGACTTTGCTATATTTTCGCAGATTTTTATTCATAAAGACAAGCACCTAAATTCAGCAATAGAAGGATTGGTTGAAATAATATTGGAAAGTACTAATGGAAAAGTTACTTAGATATGTGCAATCATTAATATAAAATAATTCCTATTAATGCACATCCCCGTCAGTAGTCTGTCCCCCCTTAACTGACTACGATTTGACTACTACACATTGCCCCCAATTGCACTATTTTGAAGTATTTTGCAAAAAGTGTAGTCATTAACAGAGAAAATACAATGCCCGGAAAAGCCGATAAACCAACGCAAAACTCGGCATTACAGGGCATTTTAAGATAGGAGAAAATTATGATAAAAGTTTTATTCATCTGCCACGGCAGTATTTTCCGGAAACGCTGAAAACCTTGAATTTATTGTATGTTTTGTACTCTAAGGGAACATTTTACTAAGAATTTACTAAAACAAAAAATTAGTAAGAAATCCCTAGCACGAATTTAGAAATGAATATGAAACTTAGGAC
>ENA-OZEM01000745-OZEM01000745.1-human-gut-metagenome-genome-assembly--contig:-NODE-745-length-13261-cov-7.367409_pt1 | contig 13261 bp, 9 predicted proteins | sample MGYA00245069_ERZ653611 | MGnify/ENA primary metagenome ERZ653611 (study PRJEB26926, sample SAMN06165006) | human gut metagenome | biome: ENVO:00009003; feature: ENVO:2100002; material: ENVO:00002003... | reverse complement strand
ACACGTAAGGAGTCGTCGGCAGCGTCAGATGTGTATAAGAGACAGTCTTCCACCAGTTTTTCCAATGCTTCTATGAATTGGCGAACCAAACGCATAATATAATCTCTTTGTAACATATCTTATTTATCTTCTTTGTTTTTGTCTGACAGGGTGACCAATATCTTATCGATGCGTGCTCCGTCCATATCTACAATTTCAAAAAGGAAATCGTTCCATTGGAGAAGTTCTCCGGTTTTGGGAACATGTCCCAACTGCTGCAGAATAAGTCCGCTCAATGTGTTATAATTATATTCGGAATATAAATCTTCCATTTCAAAATGACTTAAGAAGTCATAGAAAGAACATTGTCCGTCTATCAGCCAACTGCCGTCTTTGCGGAGAATGATATCCGGTTCTTCCGAATCGCCGGGTAGTGCCCCTACCAATGCTTCCAATATGTCTTTCATTGTAATGACTCCTTGCAAACTGCCGAATTCATCGCAGATCAGTCCATATTTAATGTGGTGCTGGCGTATTTGTTCCAATACCTTATAGACATCCATGTTTTCATGGAAGTATTGTGCCGGACGAATAACATCACGCAGATTAAAGTTCACTTCTTCTAATTTACCGAAAAGATCTTTCAGGTAAACCACACCTATAATATTATCCAAAGTATTGTCTTGTGTCACCGGATAAACTTGATATAAATGCTGGCATACAATATCATAAATCTGCTTGTTTCCCATATCTATATCAATAGATACTATATCATTACGATAAGTCATAATGGTATTGATGCTGCGGTCGCCCAAAGAGAAAACGCGGTCTACGATATCTTGTTCTACTTCTTGTACCTCGCCATTCTCGGCTCCTTCGTCAATCATGGATTTGATTTCTTCTTCCGTAACTTTTTCCTCTGCTGTATTTATATGCAGCAGGTTGAAAATCAGTGAAGTACTTTTTGCCAAAATCCATACGAAAGGAGAAGCTATGACTGACAGCCAATACATGGGGCGTGCCAGTAGCTTGGCTGCGCGTGTGGATGCGCTCATTCCGATTCGTTTGGGGACAAGCTCTCCGAAAATAATGGTGAGATAGGTCACTAAGATGACAATCAGAATTTGTGCTATTATATGGGCATAAGTGACTGGTATGCCTGCTGCAGTCAGTACTTTGCTGAAATCAGACGCCAATACATCGCCGGAATAAATACCGGTGAGAATACCAATCAGAGTAATTCCGATTTGTATGGTCGATAAAAACTTATCCGGGTCATTGGCTAATTTTAAGGCGATACGCGCGGTGGAACTGCCGTGACGGACATCATTGTTCAGACTGCTTTTGCGAGCAGAAATCAAGGCTATTTCGGACATGGCGAATACCCCATTTAGTAAAATAAGTGCGATAATTATAACAATCTCCATGTGAGTAATTTACATTTGTATTTGCTAACAAATGTACTAAGAATTGTGTTTTCTCTTTCTTCTTTTAGATTTAATTAATGAATTATCTGTCATTTAAGCTATCTTTGCGGTGTCTATAAAAGAAAAGGAGTAATTATGCATCCACTAGAACTATTCAAGTACTGTCCCAAATGTGGTTCTTCACATTTTGTGGTGAATAATGAGAAGTCCAAACGCTGTGCGGATTGTGGTTTTGTCTACTACTTTAATTCAAGTGCCGCTACAGTGGCATTTATCTTGAATGAGAGGAACGAATTATTGGTTTGCCGTCGGGGTAAAGAACCCAAGAAAGGAACACTGGACCTTTCGGGAGGGTTTATAGATATGTATGAAACCGGAGAGGAAGGTGTGGCGCGTGAGGTGCTGGAGGAAACAGGACTGAAAGTGGAAAAAGCGGCATATCTGTTTTCGTTGCCCAATACTTATCTTTATTCCGGCTTTTTGGTACATACCTTAGACCAGTTTTTCCTTTGTACGGTGGAAGATACGGCTCATCTTGAAGCGATGGATGATGTGGCGGATTCTTTTTGGATGCCGCTTGACAAAGTGAATCCTGAAGAATTTGGTCTTGACTCTGTACGTGAGGGAGTAAAACGCTTTTTGAAAGAATATAAATATTAGAATAGAATATGAAGAAAAGGACTCTATTAATAGCTGCATTGATGGGGGGATGTGCTTTGCAAAGTATGGCCCAGCAAATTCTTCCCGATGACGTGGCAGGCGATAAGGAATACCGAAGGGTATGCAGAGAATATGAATTGAAGTCAAAAAACAGTGTGGAGCTGTTGCAGGCTTATCTGGATAAATACCCGGATTCACGATATACAGACAGGGTACGTTCTTTGATTGCTTCGGTGTATTTTGAAGAAGGTAAATATAAGGAGGCAATAGCTATGTTTAGGGCGTGTGACCTTGAGGCACTGCCTGATGCAGAACGCGATGATTGTGCCATGCGTCTTGCCACTTCTTATTTAAAGGAAGGTAATTTGCGCGATGCTTCCGTATGGTTCCTTTTACTGAAAGAGGTGAGCCCGCGTTATCAATCGGATGCCACTTATAACTTGGCTTATATCGATTATGTGGAAAAACGGTATAATAAGGCATTAGATGCTTTTTTATCTTTGAAAGATGATGCTGTATATTCATCTTTAGTGCCTTATTATATAGGAGAGATTTATTTATTGCAAGGTAATTATGAACAGGCACGTTCGGTGGCTGAACGCTATTTGAAGGTTTATTCCGGTCATAAAGATGAGGCTCAGATGGAACGTGTTTTGGGAGAAGCCTGTTTTGGGCTGAATAATTACCAGGCAGCTATTGCACCGCTGGAACGTTATCAGGGTGCGGTGTCGCGTCCGCAGCGTAAAGCGTTGTATGAGTTGGGTATGAGTTATTATTATACCGGTGTTTATTCAAAGGCGGCTGCCACATTGGGTGAAACGACTTCGGTGAATGATGCTTTGTCTCAGAATGCATATTTGCACATGGGCTTGGCTTATTTGAATTTGAAGGAACGCAATCAGGCAAGAATGGCTTTTGAGCAGGCGTCTGCATCAGGATTTGACCCGTTGGTGAAAGAGCAGGCTCTTTATAATTATGCTTTGTGTATACATGAGACTTCTTATTCTCCTTTTGCTGAATCTGTAACGGTATTTGAACGCTTCCTTAATGAATTTCCCAATTCGCCGTATGCCGAACGGGTAAATGATTACTTGATAGAGGTGTATATGAATACTCGTAGCTACGAAGCTGCATTGAAGTCTATTGCAAAGATTGAGCATCCGGGTGCACGAATCATGGAAGCAAAACAAAAGATTCTGTTCCGTCTCGGTACTCAGGCATTTGCTAATGCCGACTTTTCCAAAGCAATAGAATATTTTAACCGCTCTTTGGCTATCGGGCAATATAACATGTCTGCTAAGGCTGATGCATATTATTGGCGTGGTGAGGCAAACTACAGACTGGAACACTATGCTCAGGCTGGAAATGATTTACGCCGGTACTTGGAATTCGCTCCCGATAAGATGAATCGGGAGTACGGGCTGGCGCTTTACAATTTGGGTTATACTGATTTTAAACAAAAGAATTATAATGGTGCATTGAATTGGTTTACCCGTTTTGTTGACCGTGGAACTGTCAATGACCGTGCTGTACAGGCAGATGCTTACAATCGTATCGGTGACTGTAACTTTTATGCCCGCCGTTTTGATTCGGCCCGTCAGGATTATGCCCGTGCTGTGGAAATAGATCCTTCTTTGGGGGATTATTCTTTATATCAAGAGGCTTTTGTCCGTGGCTTGCAGAAGGATTATACCGGAAAGATACAAATTTTAAACCGTTTGATAGCGGATTATCCCGAGTCTCAATATCTGGATGATGCTTTGTATGAGCAAGGCCGTGCTTTTGTTCAAATGGAGGATCATACGAATGCTATTAATCGTTTCAATATTTTGTTGAAGAAATTCCCGGAAAGTAATATGGCCCGTCGAGCGGCTAACGAAATAGGTTTGCTCTATTATCAAGGAGATAAGTATCCGGAGGCTATCCAGGCTTATAAGCAGGTAATCACTAATTATCCGGGTAGTGAGGAGGCTCGTCTTGCCCAAAGAGATTTGAAGTCTATTTATATTGATTTGAATAAGGTGGATGAATATGCCAACTTTGCTTCTACCATTCCCGGTGGAGCCAATTTTGATGTGAACGAACGTGATTCGTTGACTTATGTTGCTGCCGAAAGGGTATATATGCGCGGTGAAATAGATGAAGCACGCAATAGTTTTACTCATTATCTGCAAACTTTCCCGGAAGGTGCATTTAGTTTGAATGCCAATTATTATGTCGGGCTGATAGATTATAACCGGAAGGCTTACAATAGTGCGATAGAACATTTGGACAAAGTTTTGGCTTATCCCAATAATAAATATTCGGAAGATGCCATGATGATGAGTGCTGAGATGGCTTACTCGGCAAAAGACTATGAAAAAGCGTTGACTGTTTATAAGCAACTGAAAGATAAAGCTGTTTCGCCGGAACGCCGGCAGTTGGCAAAGACAGGCGTACTTCGTAGCGCTTATATGTTGGGCAATGGAGAAGAAGTAATGCTGGCGGCAACGGATTTGCTGGCGGAGACAAAGGTTGCTCCTGAATTATCCAACGAGGCTCATTATTATCGTGCCAAGGCTTATCTGGATGCAGGAAAAGTGGAAGGTGCCATGGATGATTTGAAGATATTGGCAAAAGACACTCGCAATATATATGGTGCAGAAGCGAAATATAAAGTGGCGCAGATTTATTTTGATGCCGGGCAGACAGAACAGGCTGAGAAAGAAGTCTTGGATTATATTGAAGTCAGCACTCCACATACTTATTGGTTGGCGCGTAGCTTTGTGCTGTTGTCTGATGTTTATATGAAATTGGGACGTAATTTAGATGCTAAGCAATATTTGCTTTCATTGAAGCAGAATTACCAGGCAGATGATGATATTGCAGGAATGATAGAGAGCAGACTGAATAAGTTAAATGCCGAAAATTAAAGATTATGAAGAAAATAGCAATTATAGCGTTTGTGGGCTTGTTGCCTCTGTCGGCTGTATATGCACAGCAAGACAGTACTTTGAACCGCACTGTGGTAGTGGAGAATGAGTATAACCCTACTGTCATGGATGCTTCCAAAATAAATGTGTTGCCCAGGGTGGAAGAACCGGCAGTAGTGAAGAAAGGAATTGAGTATGCTACGGCTTTGCGTCCTGTGGCTGCCTGGAATTATGAAGAAATGTTTCCTATAGTCCGTGAATGGGAATGGGAGAATACCAAACGAGGATATGTGCGTGCGGGTGCCGGTAATTATGGTAATGTGGACTTCAAGGCCGGATATATATGGGACATTACGAAAGGTGACCGTCTGAATGTTGCTACTTCATTGGATGGCATGAATGGAACCCTGAAAGATGCAATTGATAATGATTGGAAATCCCGTTTTTATTCTTCTTCTTTCAATATAGGGTATAGACATAGTTTCAGGAATATGGATTTGAATCTTGGAGGAGGATTTCATTCTCGTGTATTTAATTATATGTTGAGTCCGATTTCTTCTATCTCCGGCGAGAATGATAAACAGCATCACACACTGGGAGATTTCTATGTCGGGTTGTCTTCTACGGATGAAATGATGCCATTGCAATTTACTGTACAAACAGGCTTTCAGTATTTTAAACAGAAATATCCGGCAATTTCTGATGAGAACAGCACGGAAAAAATAATTCATACAGCAGGTGATGTATGGGGAAAACTGAGCGATATTCAGCGTGTGGGTATTAAATTTGAAATGGATAATTTATTTTATTCAGATGACTTGATGAAGGATTATACTTCTTTAGGTCTGAATCCTTATTATGCTATTGATGAAGATAGCTGGAGGCTGCATCTGGGTGCGCATGTCGACTGGATGACCGGTAATGATAGCGGTATAGATGTAGCCCCGGACATTCGTGCTGAGTATATCTTCTCCGATAGTTATATTCTTTATTTGAATGCACAAGGAGGCAGGCAGGTAAACGATTATCGTATGTTGAGCCGCATCTCTCCCTATTGGGGAACAGAGCAGCAGCTTGATGCGACTTATGTCCCTTTTGATGCAACTTTGGGTTTTAAGGCGTCTCCTGTAAGTGGGTTATGGTTTAATATATTTGGTGGTTATCAGATACGTAAACATGAGTTATTCTGTACGTTAGTGCCTGCGGGACAATTTGTATATACGGGTTTTGTACAGGATAAAGGAAAAATTGGTTATGGAGGTGCAGAAGTGAAATATGGCTATAAGGACTATTTTGATGCATCGGTAAAAGGTACGTATTACGGTTGGACAACAGATAGTGACGACGATATGATAGTTGCCATGAAGCCTGAAATGGAACTGAACTTTAAAGTTGATGCCAAGCTGATGGACGGTTTAAAGCTTCGGTTAGGTTATGATTATGTAAAGCGTAAGGGTGAGGATGTCGATCCTGTCAGTAATCTGAGTGTGGGTGCTACCTATGAGCTTTTAAAAGACATCTCTATCTTTGTGGATGTGAACAACCTGTTAAATAAACAATATTATTACGAAGGAGGATACCCTGCCGAAAAACTGAATGTTTTAGGTGGTCTTACTTTTCGATTTTAGTTAAATAGGCTTCTAAAAAGAGCCTTTTTAAGAAAAAAAAGCAGAAACATACCTTATTATATAGGTGTAGTTCTGCTTTTTTTCTACTTTTGCCCTTAAATAAAATGGAATACATTATATTATGCAAAAAAATCTTGTAATTGTAGAGTCACCCGCAAAAGCCAAGACCATAGAAAAATTCTTAGGAGAAGACTATAAAGTCCTTTCCAGTTACGGGCATATCCGTGACTTAAAGAAGAAAGATTTCAGTATCGATGTAGAGAAGGGATTTGAACCGACTTATGAGATACCTTCTGATAAGAAAAAATTGGTCGGCGAGTTGAAAGCTGCGGCAAAGAACGCTGATATGGTGTGGCTCGCATCCGATGAGGACCGTGAGGGAGAAGCCATTTCGTGGCATTTATATGAAGTGTTGGAACTGGACCCGAAGAGGACAAAGCGTATTGTATTCCACGAGATAACCAAAACTGCGATATTAAAAGCCATTGAAACCCCGCGTGACATAAATGTGAACCTTGTAAATGCTCAGCAAGCGCGTCGTATCTTGGACAGGATTGTAGGTTTTGAGCTTTCTCCTATTTTATGGAAGAAGGTAAAACCTGCTCTTTCTGCCGGTCGTGTGCAGTCTGTTGCTGTTCGGTTAATTGTGGAACGTGAGCGTGAGGTGCACGCTTTTGTCAGTGAGCCTTCTTATCGTGTAACAGCAATATTTGAAGCTCCTGATGCCGATGGTAATAAAACGGAAGTGAGGGCTGAGTTAGACAGACGTTTTAAGACAAAAGAAGAGGCTCAGGCATTCCTTGAATTGTGTAAGGATGCAGAGTTTTCTATTGAAGATATTACGACTCGTCCGGTTAAGAAGTCGCCGGCTGCTCCATTTACCACTTCCACTTTGCAGCAGGAAGCTGCTCGGAAGTTAGGGTTTACGGTTGCGCAGACTATGATGGTGGCGCAACGGTTGTATGAAAGCGGGCAGATTACTTATATGCGTACCGACTCTGTGAATCTTTCGGACTTGGCATTGGCGGCCTGCAAATCAACTGTCATTTCACTGATGGGAGAAAGGTATGTGAAGACACGTCAGTTTGCAACGAAGACAAAAGGTGCTCAGGAAGCTCACGAAGCGATTCGTCCGACGGATATGTCGAACGAGACTATTGCGGGAACGTCACAGGAGCAGAGATTGTACGAATTGATTTGGAAACGTACTGTTGCATCACAGATGGCAGAGGCTGAACTTGAAAAGACCACTGCTACTATCTCTATCAGCAATAGTGAAGAAACTTTTGTTGCTATTGGTGAAGTTGTGATTTTCGATGGCTATTTGCGTGTATATAAAGAGTCTTATGACGACGATAACGAACAAGAGGATGAAAGCCGCTTGTTGCCTCCTTTGAGTAAAGGACAGTCATTAGAGAGTAAGGAAATTTCTGCCACTCAGCGTTTCAGTATGTGTCCTCCGCGTTATACCGAAGCCAGTCTGGTGCGTAAGCTGGAGGAACTGGGCATCGGGCGTCCGTCTACATATGCTCCTACCATATCGACGGTTCAGCAACGTGGCTACGTGGTAAAAGGAAACAGTGAAGGCGTAAAACGTCCATACGAGATATTGAAGCTCAAAGGGAACAAGATAACCGAAACAGTCAAAACGGAAACAACCGGAAATGAGAAGTCTAAACTATTGCCTACTGATGTAGGTATAGTGGTTAATGACTTCTTGATGGCATTCTTCCCCGAAATTATGGACTATAATTTCACCGCGAGTGTTGAAAAAGAATTTGATGAAGTGGCGGAAGGCGAGAAAGAGTGGACGAGTGTAATGAAGAACTTTTACGACGGCTTCCATCCGTTGGTAGACAAGACCATGAATGCGAAGAGCGAGCATAAGGTGGGTGAAAGAATTCTAGGCAATGATCCGGTGAGTGGGAAGCCTGTATCCGTAAAAATTGGTCGATTTGGCCCGGTGATACAGATAGGCATAGCCGATGATGAAGAAAAACCCAAGTTTGCGCACTTGCCGAAAGGTCTTTCGATAGAAACAATTACGTTGGAAGAAGCGCTAGATTCGTTCAAGCTCCCGAAAACGTTAGGTGAGTATGAAGATAAGACAGTGACGGTAGGAGTGGGACGATTTGGACCTTATGTCCGTCATAATAATGTATTCGTCTCTATTCCCAAGGGGGAAGATCCGATGGAGGTTACCTTGGAAAAAGCGATTGAAATGATTAATGCCAAGCGCGAAGCTGCCGAAAAGAAGATTATTAAAACATTTGATAAAGAGCCTGATTTGCAGATTCTGAACGGTCGTTACGGACCTTATATTGCTTATCAGAAAAAGAATTATAAGATTCCTGAAAGCGTAGAACCGAAAGATTTAAATCTGGAAACTTGCTTTAAGGTGATAGAACTGCAGAAAGAAAAAAGTGAGACTCGTAAACGAGTGGCAGCTAAGAAAAAGAAATGACACGTATATTTTTAATAGGATATATGGGTGCGGGGAAAACGACTTTGGGTAAAGCGTTTTCCCGCGAACTGGGTCTTACTTTCATAGACTTGGATTGGTATATTGAGGAGCGTTTTCATAAAACTGTTCAGCAGTTGTTTTCAGAACGCGGTGAACAGGGTTTCCGCGAATTGGAGCAAAAAATGTTGCATGAGGTGGCTGAGTTTGAAGATGTTGTAATCTCGGCCGGTGGGGGCACTCCTTGTTTTTTTGACAATATGGACTATATGAATGCTTGTGGGGATACCGTGTTTCTTCAGGTGGAGCCCGAGGTGTTGTTTCACCGTTTAAAAGTGGCGAAGCAACAACGTCCGTTATTGGCAAACAAAAGCGATGAAGAATTGATGAACTTTATTTGTGAAGCGTTGCAGAAGCGTCATCCTTTTTATTCGCAGGCGAAGTTTCTGTTTCGGGCCGACGAGTTGGAAGACAAGTCGCAGATACAGGCATCAGTAGATAGCTTGAGAAAGCTGTTGGATAAATAAACAGATTGAAAGTTATAATCTATTTAGTAAAAGTATACACACTATTTGCACAGAACAAGAAATGAGAAAATGGCGTATTGAAGATTCGGAAGAACTCTACAACATTACAGGTTGGGGAACTTCGTACTTTAGTATCAATGACAAAGGTCATGTAGTGGTAACTCCCCGTAAGAACGGTGTCGCAGTCGATTTGAAAGAATTGGTGGACGAGCTTCAGTTACGGGATGTCGCAGCACCTATGCTGGTTCGTTTCCCGGATATTCTTGATAATCGTATCGAAAAAATTTCGAACTGTTTCAAGCAAGCATCCGAAGAGTATGGTTATAAAGCTGAAAACTTTATCATCTATCCTATTAAAGTGAACCAAATGCGTCCGGTGGTGGAAGAAATCATAAGTCATGGCAAGAAGTTTAATTTAGGACTGGAAGCCGGTTCCAAACCCGAATTGCATGCAGTGATTGCTATTAACACGGACTCAGACTCGCTGATTATCTGTAACGGATATAAAGATGAGAGCTATATTGAGTTGGCTTTACTGGCTCAGAAGATGGGGAAACGTATCTTTCTGGTAGTAGAGAAGATGAATGAGTTACGCTTGATTGCAAAGATGGCGAAACAGCTCAATGTACGCCCTAATATAGGTATTCGTATTAAACTGGCTTCTTCGGGCAGTGGAAAATGGGAAGATAGCGGTGGAGATGCCAGCAAGTTTGGATTGACTTCCAGTGAGTTGCTGGAAGCACTTGACTTTTTGGAAAAGAAAGACATGAAAGATTGTTTGAAGTTGATTCATTTCCATATCGGAAGTCAAGTAACCAAGATACGCCGTATTAAAACAGCTTTACGTGAAGCTTCACAGTTCTATGTACAATTACACGCAATGGGCTTCAATGTTGAGTTTGTTGATATCGGTGGAGGCTTGGGTGTTGACTATGACGGTACCCGGTCTTCCAATAGTGAAAGCAGCGTGAACTATTCTATTCAGGAGTATGTAAACGACTCTATCTCTACGTTGGTGGATGCTAGTGATAAAAATAATATTCCGCACCCCAATATCATTACAGAAAGTGGTCGCTCACTGACGGCACACCATTCGGTGCTGATTTTTGAAGTGCTGGAAACAGCTACTCTGCCCGAAATGGATGAAGACTTTGAAGTAAGTGAAAAAGACCATGAACTGGTGCATGAACTATATGAAATATGGGATAATTTGAATCAGAGCCGTATGTTGGAGGCATGGCATGATGCACAGCAAATTCGTGAAGAGGCACTGGATTTGTTCAGTCATGGTATTGTGGATTTAAGAACCCGTGCGCAGATAGAACGTCTCTATTGGTCTGTGACTCGTGAGATTAATCAAATTGCTTCCGGGTTAAAACATGCTCCCGATGAATTCCGTAAATTGGATAAATTATTGGCTGATAAATATTTCTGTAACTTTTCGCTTTTCCAGTCTTTGCCGGACTCTTGGGCGATAGATCAGATATTCCCCATTATGCCTATCCAAAGACTGGACGAGAAACCCGACCGGAATGCTACTTTGCAAGACATTACTTGTGACTCTGACGGAAAGATAGCCAACTTTATATCTACCCGTTATGTATCGCACGACCTGCCTGTGCATTCATTGAAGCAAAAAGAGTCTTATTACATAGGTGTCTTTTTAGTGGGAGCTTATCAGGAAATTTTAGGAGATATGCACAATTTGTTTGGTGATACGAATGCAGTGCATGTATCGGTAGATGATAAAGGGTATTCTATTGATCAGGTGATTGATGGCGAAACCGTGGCGGAAGTGTTGGATTATGTTCAGTATAATCCGAAGAAACTGGTGCGTACATTGGAAACCTGGGTGACTAAATCTGTAAAAGAAGGTAAGATATCGGTAGAAGAAGGAAAAGAATTTTTGTCCAACTACCGTTCCGGGCTTTATGGATATACTTATTTGGAATAAAAGGATGAAAGAAAAACTGACTGTCATAAAGGTAGGCGGAAAGATTGTAGAGGAAGAAACTACGCTTAGTCGGCTTTTGGCCGACTTTTCCGCTATTGAAGGATATAAATTGTTGGTGCACGGTGGGGGACGTTCAGCCACCAAACTGGCTGCCCGATTGGGTATTGAAAGTAAAATGGTGAATGGCCGTCGCATTACGGATGCCGAGACGCTGAAGGTTGTGACTATGGTTTACGGCGGATTGGTAAACAAGAATATCGTTGCAGGCCTGCAAGCTAGAGGAGTGAATGCTATCGGACTGACCGGAGCGGATATGAACGTTATTCGTTCAGTGAAACGGCCGGTGAAAGAGGTGGATTATGGCTATGTAGGTGATGTGGAAAAGGTGAATGCCGATTTTCTGGCTACACTGATTCGTCAGGGTATTGTTCCTGTCATGGCTCCTCTGACTCATGACGGGCAGGGAAGTATGCTGAATACCAATGCCGATACCATTGCCGGGGAGACAGCAAAAGCGTTGGCGCCACTTTTTGATGTGACACTTGTCTATTGTTTTGAGAAGAAAGGCGTATTACGCGACGAAAATGACGATGATAGCGTCATTCCTGTTATTACTCCCGAAGAATTTAAAGAGTATGTAGCCCGAGGTATCATTCAGGGAGGGATGATACCTAAACTGGAAAATTCCTTCTCTGCCATTGATGCAGGAGTGAGTCAGGTTGTAATTACCTTGGCTTCAGCCATTAAGGGAGAAGGCGGAACTATAATCAAAAAATAATTCAAAAAATAGGCGGGTGAGTGTAACTTTTGTACAACTCACCCGTCATTATTACAGAGCAATGCAAGAAATCAGTTTCCGAAACGACATTTTGCCCCTGAAAGACAAACTCTACAGGTTGGCTTTTCGTATTACGCTGAACAGTGCTGAAGCGGAGGATGTGGTGCAGGATACGATGATTAGGGTATGGAATAAACGTGATGAGTGGCCGAATTTTGAATCCATCGAAGCCTACTGTCTGACGGTAGCAAGAAATCTGGCAATAGACCGGAGTGAAAAGATAGATTCACAGCACATGGAATTGACACCCGAAACACAGGAACTGCCCGATGCATTGAACCCTTATGAACAGTTGGCACAGAGTGAGCAATTAGGTTTGATTCACCGCCTGCTGAACGAACTTCCCGAAAAGCAGCGAAGTATTATGCAGTTGCGGGATATTGAAGGAAAGAGCTATAAAGAAATTGCAGATATTTTGCAGATAACGGAAGAGCAGGTGAAAATCAATCTCTTTCGCAGTCGGCAAAAGATAAAACAAAGATATACGGAAATAGAAGATTATGGATTATAAGTACATTGAACAGTTATTGGAACGCTACTGGAACTGTGAGACTTCCTTGGAAGAGGAACAGATTTTGCGTTCTTTCTTTCATCAGAAAGAGATTCCTGCTCATTTACTCCGTTACAAGGCAATGTTTGCTTATCAGGAGATTGAGAAGGAGAGGGGGCTGGGCAGTGACTTTGATGCCAAGGTTCTGGCCCGGGTGGAAAAACCGGTTGTGAAAGCGCAACGCCTCACTTTGCGAACGCGCTTTATGCCGTTGTTCAAGGCTGCTGCCATGATAGCTGTCTTGTTTGTGATGGGAACGGTGGTGCAACGTTCCATGCCTGTCTCTTATACACATCTGACGCTGCCGACGACTCCTTACGTGTAG
>ENA-OZEM01000736-OZEM01000736.1-human-gut-metagenome-genome-assembly--contig:-NODE-736-length-13378-cov-6.259776_pt1 | contig 13378 bp, 16 predicted proteins | sample MGYA00245069_ERZ653611 | MGnify/ENA primary metagenome ERZ653611 (study PRJEB26926, sample SAMN06165006) | human gut metagenome | biome: ENVO:00009003; feature: ENVO:2100002; material: ENVO:00002003... | reverse complement strand
CGAGATCTGCGCATGTCTCGTGGGCTCGGAGATGTGTATAAGAGACAGGTTCCTTTACACGGCTCAAAATCCTACCCTTTACAGGGCGAGGGCGATCGCCGAAACTGTCACAGATCTTTTTGAGAGAAAATATCTTGACGAGGTTTATGTTATTTACACCAAGATGATAAATTCCATGGATATGGAGCCTGAGATGCTCAAGCTTTTTCCGCTGGAGCGTGAGGACTTTGAACACCCTCTGCAAAAGCAGGATCACGATATCGTGACGTTCAGACCAAGTCCTGAAAAGGTAATGGATCATCTTGTGCCGAACTACATGAAAGGTCTTATATTCGGCGTTTTGGTAGAGGCGTTCTCCAGTGAGCAGAATGCCAGAATGACCGCCATGAGCGGTGCTACCACAAGTGCTTCGGAGATGATAAAGGAGCTGTCATTGCAGTATAACCGAGCAAGACAGGCGGCTATCACACAGGAGATAACCGAGATCGTCAGCGGAGCAAATGCTCAAAAGGACGAGAGTTAAGGCTTTCGGGAAAGGTGTTGAGATTAAAATGGAAAAAGGAAAGATCGTTGAAATAATGGGACCTGTCGTTGACGTTGAATTTGAAAACGGCAAGCTACCTATGATAAAGGACGCTCTTACTGTACAGCTTGACGGCAAGACAAAGGTCATGGAAGTGGCTCAGCAGCTTGGCAACAACACTGTCAGAGCTATCATGCTTGCTTCAAGCGACGGACTTGAAAAGGATATGGAGGTCACTGCCACAGGCGCTTGCATAAAAGTTCCTGTAGGCGACGCTACCCTTGGAAGAATGTTCAATGTCCTTGGTGAGAGCATTGACGGCGGCGAGCCTGTCAAGGCTGATGATTATTGGGAGATACACAGAGAGCCGCCAAAATTTGAAGATCAGAAGCCTGCAACAGAGATCCTTGAAACAGGCATAAAGGTAATAGACCTTCTTGCGCCATATGCAAAGGGCGGTAAAATAGGTCTGTTCGGCGGTGCAGGCGTTGGTAAAACTGTGCTTATTCAGGAGCTTATCACAAACGTTGCCACAGAGCATGGCGGATATTCCATATTCACAGGCGTTGGAGAGCGTTCAAGAGAGGGCAATGACCTGTGGCACGAAATGACAGACTCAGGCGTTATCAAAAAGACAGCCCTAGTGTTCGGTCAGATGAACGAGCCACCAGGATCAAGAATGAGAGTTGCTCAGACAGGACTTACAATGGCTGAGTATTTCAGAGATAAGGAACATCAGGACGTACTGCTTTTCATAGACAACATATTCAGATTCGTTCAGGCAGGCTCTGAGGTATCTGCACTTCTTGGCAGAATGCCGTCAGCCGTTGGTTATCAGCCTACCCTTGCGAACGAAATGGGCGCTTTGCAGGAGCGTATCGCTTCCACAAAGCAGGGCTCTATCACATCTGTTCAGGCTGTATACGTCCCTGCGGACGACCTGACAGACCCTGCACCTGCTATCACGTTCTCACATCTTGACGCAACAACAGTACTTTCAAGAAAGATAGTTGAACAGGGTATCTATCCTGCCGTTGACCCACTGGAGTCAACTTCAAGAATACTTGAGCCTGACGTAGTAGGTCAGGAGCATTACGAAGTTGCAAGAAAGACTCAGGAGCTTTTGCAGAAGTACAAGGAACTTCAGGATATCATTTCTATCCTGGGCATGGAGGAGCTTGACGACGCCGACAAGACGGCTGTTTACAGAGCAAGAAAGATACAGAAATTCCTTTCACAGCCTTTCCATGTTGCAGAGAACTTCACAGGCATAGAGGGCAAATATGTTCCTCTGAAAGAAACGATCAGAGGCTTCAAGAAGATCATCGACGGCGAAATGGACGAATATCCAGAGGCTGCATTCCTTAACGCAGGCACTATCGACGATGTTATCGAAAAGGCTAAACAGCTTGAAAACGAGTGATGACCCTCACCGAAAGGAGAAGCTGAAATGGTAAAGACATTCAAGCTTGAAATACTTGCCAGCGACCACATTTTCTATTCGGGAGAATGTGACGAGCTTATATTCCCGGGTCAGGACGGCTCTTTCGGAATACTGCCTAATCACCAGCCCATGATAACCTGTCTTAACGCAGGTGAGCTGCGTTACAGAACGGGCGACCAGTGGCACTATGCGGTGGTAAGCGATGGTTTTGTGGAGATAATGCCGTCATATGTGACGCTCCTTGCGGACACTGTGGAACGCCCTGAGGAGATAGATGAAAAGCGTGCCGAAGCCGCCAAGGAGAGAGCTGAGGAGAAGCTCAGGCAGAAGCAGAGCATTTCAGAATATTATCACACGCAGGCGGCTCTTAACAAGGCTGTGGCAAGGCTTAAGATATCAAGCAAGTATACAAAGCATAAGATAAATATTTAAATTCACAGAAAGTTTACATTAAAAGCATAACAGGCTCTTGACAAAAGGTCAAGGGTCTGTTATAATATTAGAGCATTCGTATCTAAAGACAGTTGGCAGCAGGAAACTGCGGAAGTCCAGCCGAGGAAAGGAATAGCAAAGTAATTATGACTTTGTATCTCTTTTGTCTTGCGACGAAAGGGATTTTTCTTTTGTTAGTTTACGGTTTGCGTAAATTAGTTCAAAGAGGTGAAATTGAAATGCCAAGCGAAAAGACATTGTCCGCAAAGAAGGAAAGAGTTGCACAGCTCGTTGAAATGCTCAAGAACTCTGCTGCAGGCGTACTCGTTGATTACAAGGGTATCACTGTTGAAGAGGATACAAAGCTCAGAAAAGAGCTGAGAGAGGCTGGCGTAAGTTATTTCGTTGAGAAGAACACTATCCTGAGATTTGCTCTTAAGGAAGCTGGTCTTGACGGTATCACAAACGTACTCGAGGGTACAACAGCTATCGCTATCTCTAACGACGACCAGACAGCTCCTGCAAGAATACTCGGTAAGTTTGCTGAGGACTGCAAGGACGAAAAGTTCTTCCTCAAGGCTGGTTACATTGGTGAGGACGTTTATGACGAGGCAGGCGTTAAGGCTCTCTCGAAGATCCCTTCAAGAGAAACTCTGCTCGCACAGCTGGTTGGTTCCCTTCAGGGTCCTATCCAGAAACTTGCCGCAACACTTCAGGCTGTTGTGGACAAGGACAACGAGGCTGCATAATTTATATGCCGCTTAACGAATGGGCTTTGACCCGAAAAATTATTTAATAAAAAGGAGATTTTTATCATGGCTTCAGAGAAGATTATGAATTTTGTAGAAGAGATCAAGAAACTTTCCGTTCTCGAGCTTTCAGAGCTTGTTGACGCTATCCAGGAAGAATTCGGTGTAACAGCTGCTGTTGCTGCTGCTCCAGCTGCTGGTGCTGCTGGCGCTGCTGCTGAGGAGAAGACAGAGTTCGACGTAGTTCTGACTTCATTCGGCGATGCTAAGATGGCTGTTATCAAGGCTGTTAAGGAGATCACAGGTCTTGGTCTTAAGGAGTCTAAGGAACTCGTTGAGAGTGCTCCTAAGGCTATCAAGGAAGGTGTTTCAAAGGCTGACGCTGAGGAGATCAAGACAAAGCTTGAGGCTGCTGGTGCTTCTGTTGAGCTCAAGTAATTCTGAGTTTACACAAATAATTAAAGGACTTCGTAATGAAGTCCTTTTTTTGTTGAAAAAATTCATAATGAGTGAAACTGTCCCACCTTGGGCAGCGGAGTGGTTTGAATTTTTTACAATGTTGTGTAGATGTGCCGTGTGGTATGCTTTGCTTTAGAATATCTAGCCCAACAGAACTGTTTGACTGATTTGTCAATAGCGAAGCTTGAACATATACAAACAAGTATGTGATATGTATATTTATGAATAGTCGAATTTTTTTTGAAAAAAAGCCTTGACAACAGAAAAAATAAATGCTATAATAATTAAGCTGAATGACACGGAACACAAACAAAACGAAAGAGTTCAGCGAAAAGAATAGCAAATGCGGCAGTGCTGGAATTGGCAGACAGGCACGTTTGAGGGGCGTGTGTCCTTGACGTACGGGTTCAAGTCCCGTTTGCCGCACCATACTTGTGCAATAAAATAGATGCACACCTCGAAAAGCTCGTATTTACGAGCTTTTTTTGCGTTTTGAGAGCGAAATTTTCAGGTGTAAAACCGTAGATGCTTTTTCGTTAAAAAAGGATCTGAACCCTCAACAATTGAATATTGTCAAGCATTCCGGCAAGTTATGAGCATATTTTGCTCCCTACTTGCCGTATTTTTATGAAAAAAAGTTTCACGAAGTTTTAAAGGCTGTTTTGTCTAATATCACGAATTAATGTGATGTTAAACGAAACAGTCTTTTTTGTTAGCACAAGAGAGAGGGTGATTCCAATGTGGCAGGTATACCATTAAAAGAGAGCAAAAATTAATTCAACAGGAGGCAATATGATATACAACCAAAACAAGGTAGAAATACTGAGACAGAGATATCCGGAAGGAACAAGGATCTGCGTTGACTCGATGGACGACTACTGTCCCATTGAAAGCGGAACCTGTGGTACGGTTGAGTTTGTGGATGATGCAGGTACTCTCCATTGCAAATTCGATAACGGAAGAACGCTCGGAGTTATTCCCGATGTGGATAAGTTCCATAAAATTGATCAGGAACAGACTCAGACCGATGAGCAAACAGAAGAAATTACGGAAACTGAGGATATTGAAGAATCTGAAGAAATGAATATATCAATGTGACGGTCAAGTTAAGACAACTTGGCCGTTTTTTATTGCAGAAAGGAACGTGGTAAATGATAAAATATTTCGATATCTTTGCAGGTATCGGCGGATTTCGCTCAGGACTTGAAAAAGCAGGCGGATTCAAGTGCGTCGGATACTGCGAGATAGATAAGTATGCAAAGAAAGCATACGAAACGTTGTACGATACAAGAAACGAGGTGTATTACGATGACGCAAGAAAGATCGACCCAAACGAACTGCCTGATCTCGACCTTATATGCGGAGGATTCCCTTGCCAAAGCTTTTCGATCGCTGGAAAACGAAAAGGATTCAGCGATACCCGAGGAACTCTCTTCTTTGAGATCGCCAGGATTGCCGCCATTAAAAAACCTAAGTATCTGCTCCTTGAAAACGTACCCGGTCTCCTATCGCATAACGGGGGCAGGACGTTTGCGACCATCCTCGGTACGTTGGATGAATTGGGGTACGATGTCGTATGGGAAGTGCTTAACAGCGCAAATTTTGGAGTTGCCCAGTCAAGAAAAAGAGTGTTCATTGTCGGATTTCATAGAGAAAAGTGTTCCGGAAAAGTATTGTCTTTCACAGACGCAAATCCAAAAACTCTTGTCCAAAGAATTCCCGGAAAGGAAGGAAACCGAGTCTACTCCGTTGAGAGACTGAGCATAACGCTTACAAGCCAGGCAGGAGGTTTCGGCGGAAAAACAGGTCTTTATGAAATTTTAGGACTGCCTATAAAGGTCAAAACCAAAACAGGCTATCAGATTGCCTTGCCGGGCGACAGCATAGATCTTGCCTATCCCGATATGAATTCAAGGCGAGGGAGAGTGGGAAAGGAGATAGCACATACTCTCACAACAAGCTGTAATCAGGGATATTACGCAATGTGTATAGATATGAATCCTGAGCCGAAAGTGACTGAGCTTGCAAGATGTATAACCTCAAGACAGGACAGCGGCATAGGTCATCATAAAGGCGAAAAGTCGGGAGTGATACTTGTTACCGAACCCATAGCTGTGCTTACTCCTGCAAAGGAAGCAGTAAGACAGCAGGGACGAAGATTCAAGCTTCCCGACGAGCCTATGTTTACAATTACGGTAACGGACAGACACGGCGTTGTTTACTGCGGATATATACGAAAGCTTATGCCTTTGGAGTGTTGGAGACTGCAGGGCTTTACCGATGAGCAGTTCAACAAGGTCAAAGCCACAGGAATGTCCGATGCACAGCTGTACAAGCAAGCAGGAAATGCCGTGACTACAAATGTTATCGAGGCTATTGGAAAGTATATTTCAGAGATCGACAAGGAGAATGGAAATGGAACAGAAGATAAAAATATTTGAGAATGGAGAGTTCGGCAAAGTAAGAACAATCATAAAGGACGGCGAGCCTTGGTTTGTGGGAAAGGATGTTGCCAAGATTTTGGAGTACAGAAATACGAAAAAGGCATTATCTGATCACGTTGATGAGGAAGATAAGTATCAAGGCGATGGGGTAACAATTCGTGACCCCATGGGCAGAGTGCAGCATCCGACAATAATCAATGAAAGCGGACTATACAGCCTAATACTTTCAAGCAAGATGCCAAGGGCAAAAGAGTTTAAGCACTGGGTAACATCAGAGATACTCCCGACTATACGCAGAACAGGCGGTTATGTTACAAACGAAGAAATGTTTATTGAAAACTACCTGCCCTTCCTCGACGAACCGTACAAAAATCTCTTCCGTCTGCAAATGACGTTTATCAGCAAATTGAATGAACGGATCAGAAATGATAAGCCTTTCGTGGATTTCGCTTTGCACGTTGCCAACAGCGAGGATCTCATAGATATGAATGCTATGGCAAAGCTTGCGGCTGATGAAAATTTCAATATCGGCAGAACAAGACTGTTTCGCTGGCTGAAAGAAATGGGAGTGCTTATGTCAAACAATCTGCCGTATCAGAGATATATTGACCGCAGATATTTTGTTGTAAAAGAGTCGGTGTTCGAGGTCGAGGGTATGAAAAAGACTTATCGGCAGACGTTTGTGACGGGAAATGGTCAGCTTTTTATCATAGGTCTGCTGAGAAAATATTACGGAAAGGAGATGTCGTGATGTCCAAAAAGCCAAAATGTCCGCTGATAGGTCAGGACGGAAATATATTCAATCTTATGGGCATAGCCTCAAAAACGCTGAAAAGGAATGGAATGTATGATGAGGCAAAGGAAATGTGCAGCAGAATAACATCTTCGGGCAGTTACTATGAGGCATTAAATGTTATCGGTGAGTATGTTGAGATCACTTCTACCGATGATGAACAGTCGGAAGATGAGGATATGGAAATGGAGATGATGTAAATGACGTATTTGTTCATTGGAATGATGATAGGTGTTATCATCGGAACAACGATAGGTTCTCTTGCCGTTGCTTTTAAGTCTGCGGAAAAAGAGATCGCACGTCTTGATAAGGAGGTCAAAGATGCACACAAACAGAGTTAAAGCCAAAGTAGACTTCAAGTTCTGTATGGGTAATATTCCTGCAATGCTGAGAGCAACAAAGCCTGTGCTTTCGGAAAAGCAATACAAGGAGCTGTGTAATGAGGTAAACAAAGCCGACGGCTACCTTGAACAGAAACGCATAGTATTCAGCTATGTTGACCCGATAATCAAGGGCTGAAAACAGCGTAAAATCTAATATTTATTAAGGTCGTTTTGCCAACAGCAGATCAAAAATCTGGTGCTTGCAAAGCGACTTTTCTGCTGTTGGTTCTAACGGCAGAAAGGAGTTACATGAACAGTTTTATGTCATGGGTAGGAGGGAAAAAGGCTCTCAGGGACGCCGTGCTTGCAAGATTTCCGCCTTACTATGAACGATATATCGAGGTTTTCGGAGGTGCAGGCTGGGTGTTGTTCCATAAGCCGCCGGGTATGGATTTTGAGGTGTATAACGATTTTAACGGAAATCTCTCAAATCTTTATCGGTGTGTGCGTGATAAACCCAATAAGCTGAAATACAAGTTGCGGTATGTCCTCAATTCCCGTGAAGATTTTGACCGTATCGCTTTACTTCATAAGCGTGGGATTTTTGAAAAGCTATGTGATGCAGACAGAGCGTCAAAATTCTATCAGCTCATAAGGTACAGCTATGCTTCGGGACTTGACAGCTTTGCAAGCCAGCCGCATTCGATATGGTCTGACTTTCCGATGATAGATCTGGCGGCAAGACGATTGCAGAAAGTAGTGGTTGAGAACAAAGATTTTGGGAAACTCATTAAGCAGTACGACAGACCCGTCAGCTTTTTCTACTGTGATCCGCCGTACTTTGCTACTGAAAATTACTACAAGGACGTGGGATTTAAAACAAAAGACCATATTCGACTGCGTGATACGCTTTTGGATATCAAGGGCAAGTTCTTGGTTTCATACAACGATTGCCCCGAAATACGGGAGATATGGGATAAGCCGAATATTCATATCGAGGAGATAAGCAGACTGAATAATCTTGCTCAGCGGTACGACGGCGGCTGTCAGTATGCGGAACTGCTGATTTCAAATTATGATACAAGTGAAAGAGTAAAGGCGGCTTGTCAGCTTTCGCTGTTTGACGATGAAACAATTTTGGAGGTTTAATTTTATGAAAAATATGATATACACAAAAGGATTTATCAACAATTCAGGGGACATAGAAGTGCCCGGTGTATTTTTGGAAGAAGGTGCGGAAGTCGAGCTGAAAATATCGGTAGCGAGGGGTAAATTTGAAATAGCACTTTTCCCCTCAGAGGACAAAGTACCGTTCCGTGACTGTGGAATCTCGGAGGAAGAGATACAGCGTACCTGTTCCATGTACGAAGACTGCGACGGGTGTCCGCTTAATGACTACTGCGGAGAGGAATCGGAGGTGGTTTCATGAAAATACTTGTGTTTGAACCGATGAAAAAGCCGTATGTGAAGGATATTAAAGATAATATTCACGCTATGCAGGAAATTGTGGGCGGTAGCATAGAACCCATATATTTTGAACCAAAGCAGGACGCAATCGTCTGGTGTAATGACGAATTTCTGCTGAACGGTTCAGAGCCTAACAGGATTGTGGGTGCAACACTTGTCCACGGCACTTTTTACATCTCAGGCAACTATCAAAATGAATACGGCGAGTGGGATAGCTGTTCACTTACCGATGAACAGCTCGAAAAGTACAAGGAGCAGTTTTCTCATATGATAGTTGATCTGCCGGGCATTTGTCTTGTGGCTGTGAATGAGTGTCACCCTGAAATTGTCCAGTCGGAAGAAGTAGCCGAAGATTTAGAAGATTCGGAAGAACCCGAAATTACAATGTCATAAATGAAAGGAAAAGGTGATGCAAATGAAAATTTCAGCAACGATCAACAGACTGGTGGACAAGCCCGACAGCAATATCAAGGCTTTTGCAAGCGTAAGTTTTGACGGATTTTACGCCGTTCACGGTATCAAGGTGTGCGAGGGAGAAAAAGGGCGGTTTGTTTCCATGCCGTCAACTCAGTACACCGACCGTGACGGGAACAAGCAGTATCAGGATATTTTCCATCCCATAAGCAAAGGTGCAAGAAATGCACTCAACTAGGAGGTTCTGAACGCCTATGATATCAAGCTTCAACAGGTTCAGCAGACCGAGATCGAGGTGGAGAATTCTCCCGATGAGGAGATGTCCGATGATATTTCCGATGAACCTGAACCGGAAATATCAATGTAGTACAAAGGCAGGCTGTGCAAATTGTCACAAAGGTAGAACTTCGGCAAAAGGTCTGGATTTACAAGAAAAAAATGTGATATATTGCTTGTCAAAGGAGCGTGATAATATGAGAAAAGCAATGGTCATATCAATACTCTGTGCGGTGATTTTATCAGCCTGCGGAAATGTTTCTGAAACTGCGGAAACCTCAGAGGTGAGCCAAACTACAACTACGTTGACAACCTCTGCAGCAACGGCAAAGGAAGAAATGGATACAAGTGAAACCACAACTACTACGAGAAAGAGGTCGCAGACTGTATCCGTGACTTCAAAGCCGACAGGTACCACAGTAACTACGACTAAGAAATCCGGTTCTTCAAATGCGAACGGAAATTCTAATCAGGGTCAGAATAATAACGGTCAGGGAAATAACTATCAGCCTGTGCAGAATGATCCGCAGCCCGATAATTCGCCGTCAAATGATCCTCAGAGCAATAACAGTGAGGAGCAGAATTACCGACCGTCCTATAATAATCAGAATAATACCCCCTCCCCTCCGGTCACGACAGCAAAGCCTGCGGTAACGAATCCAACCACTACTACAGCTCCAAAGCCGCAGACTACAGTACCGCAGACTGAACCGTCTGCACCAGAGCCTACTGAGGAAGAACGATATATGGATATCGGCAGAAACTTGTCGCATGACGATTCTGATTATGGCAAGGCAGAAGCAGTATACAATTGGATGACTGAAAACGGTTCGGGAACTTGCGTGAATTTTTCATGGCAAACCTACTATTTATGCAAAGGTATAGGAATCGAATGTTACCTTGCATGGACTCCATCCAAGCTGTACGGTCATGTAGCCAATGTTGTTAAGGTAAACGGAACATGGTTTGTTCTTGACACACAGGGACAAGGATTTCTGCTGAACAACGACTGCGGATTCAGCGAAATAATAGATATTGACGAGTCATATATATCGAGTGCTGACATGATAAGCAGTCAAAGATATGATGAAATTTATTAAAATATGCAAGCGAGAGAGCCGATTTGGCTCTCTTTCTTTTGCGCAAAATCAAAGGAGAAATGCAATATATGTTTAAAATTAAATCAAAGATTTTAAAGAAACTTGGGCAAGCGAATACGTCGCTTCGTCTTTTTCATTTGCGTGCTTGCCCTAAGAGTTTGCCTGCGGCAAACTCCCAACTTTTACGAAAGCTTACAACAGGGTTCATGGCAGGACTTTGCGCTTTTTCTATGCTTGGCTCATCTATGAGCGGAGCAATCACAGCAAGTGCCGCAAGCACACCTATGGAAAACCCAGCTTTCCCGTCAGCGGATACGGTGATCGCAAAGGCGGCGACCTTACTGGGTACACCGTATACCTATGGAAACAAGGGCTACTGGTATGCGTATGATCAGGGTCAGTACACTCCGCTTTCTGTTGAAACGATAAATAATCTCGGCATTGACTGTTCGGGTCTTGTGTACTATACTCTTACGCAGCTTGGATACAAAACATCGGGGTTCAGTTGGAACAACCCTGTGCCTGTTGACACAGATCATTGGCTTACAGTCAATGATAACTGCACCGTAACTTACGACGGAAAGACTTCAAAGGTCGAAGTCGAAAAGAAAAACATCAAGACAACGGACCGCCCGTATTGGGAGTGTGCTGACGGTTCGGTTATTACAGCAGGATCTGTGGTGGTCGCTCAGAATCCGGTTGGTGAGGATCACGCTTGGATATATATGGGCGAATTTGATTCAAGAAATGATGTAATAAGCTATCTGAGATCTATTGGTGTTTCGGAAAAACTCATAAACTCAAAGACAGTTGGCGATGGAAAAGGTGCAGGCGGAAAGCATTGGAGAATAGAATCCAGCGGTTCGGAGGGCGTTGTTATCAACAACAAAACTGACGGTAAGACTGCTACCGCTATGAATATGTCGGCGTTCAGGATAACAAAAAATGATGTGAAATTTGAAATAACTAAGGTTCTTGCTTCAGACAGAACGGTTAAGATTTCAGGCACAAGCAAGGTAGACGGCACGGTTGCAAAATACGGAGTATATACCGATAAGGCTTGTAAAAACAAGGTCGGCGAGATCACTATCGGCAAGGACGGAACAGGTTCCATTCAGTTACCTGAAAAGCAGTATTACGTTAAGGAGATCTCCGCACCGACAGGTTACAGTATCTCTGAAGAAGTGTTCGCATTAAAGGCTGACGAAAATATATTTGTGACCGAAGATTTTACGAGAGGCACAATTAAGGTCAATAAGACCGCCGATGACGGGATCGTAAGCGGCAGAGAGTTCAAGGTCACTGGAAACGACGGCAGCAGTTACACCAAGAAAACCAATGCAAACGGCGTTGCCGAATTTAGCGGATTAAAGGTATACAACACATCTACGGGCAAAGCGATCACCTACACCGTATCCGAGATCAATGTAGATACAAGATACGAAGTTCCTAAGGCTCAGAATGTTACGCTGACAAGCGGAGATGTTGATCTGACTGTGAATGTAAAGTTCAACAATCAACTTAAAACGGGCTCGATAAAGATAAATAAGCAGTCTGAGGATAATCAGAACGGCGACAGAGAGTTCACTATTACGGGCAACGGTAAGACTTACACAATAAAAACAGGTTCGGACGGTATTGCAATCCTTTCCGATATTCCTGTTTACAACAGCAATAATGAGAAGATCGTGTACACCATTTCCGAGAAAAATGTTCCCATTAGATATGTTGTTCCTGCAGATCAGACTGCAACCCTGACGGCGGACGCAACAACAACCAAGAAATTCAAAAATATCCTCAAAAAGTTTACGGTTGAGGTGACAAAGCAGGATTCCGAAACATCTTCTGCACAGGGCGACGGCACTCTTTCAGGCGCAGTTTATGGCATTTACCGTGACGGAACGCTTGTTGACACCTACACAACAGATGAAAGCGGATATTTCAAGACAAAAGAGTATGTCTGCGGAAACTACACTGTTCAGGAAATTTCACCAAGCGAAGGCTATCTGCTTGATGAAACAGTTTACTCAGTTGGTGCAGAAGCTGAGAATTATTTCATTGAGCATAACCCACTTTCTATGACAGTGACTGAGGACGTTATCAAGGGAAATATCGCAATGATCAAGCATTCCGATGACGGCTCTACTCAGATAGAAACTCCAGAAGTGGGAGCTGAATTTGAGGTGTATCTGAAATCTTCGGGTTCTTATGCAAATGCTGTTGAAACAGAACGTGATTACCTGACGTGTGATGAAAACGGATTTGCACAAACCAAGGATATGCCATACGGAATTTACACTGTGCATCAGACCAAGGGTTGGGAAGGTACGGAGTTTATAGCTGATTTTGATGTGAACATCAGCGAGAACGGTCAGACCTATCGCTATTTCATTAACAATGCAAAGTTTGAAAGCTATATCAAGATCGTAAAGGTGGATTCCGAAACGGGAAAAACCATTCCTTATGAGGGCGCAGGATTTGAGATCTACGATTCAAATGGTCAGAAGATCTCAATGACTTTTGCATACCCTACCCCAACAACAATCGACACTTTCTACACAAACAGCGAGGGCTATCTGATCACTCCCGAAGTTCTTCCCTACGGTGAATATTCGCTTGTTGAGGTTCAGGCTCCCTATGGCTATGCACTTGACAGTACGCCTGTAAACTTCAGCGTTTCCGCTGAAAATACAGAGAAAGAAAACACGCTTACTATTGTCAAAGTTGTGAAACAAAACACCGCTCTGAAAGGCAGAATCAGCGTTCAGAAAACAGGCGATATATTCAGTTCAGTAACTGCTCTCGGAAGTGCTATTTTTATTGATGAAAACGGGTCGGTGACCCGACAGGACAGTTCGCACATTTCAAACTATGAAAATTGTAATAAAGACTTGCGAGGAAAATTTTACTCATACATTGGACCTGTCTCTTATACACATCTCCGAGCCCACGAG
>ENA-OZEM01000734-OZEM01000734.1-human-gut-metagenome-genome-assembly--contig:-NODE-734-length-13385-cov-5.689122_pt1 | contig 13385 bp, 12 predicted proteins | sample MGYA00245069_ERZ653611 | MGnify/ENA primary metagenome ERZ653611 (study PRJEB26926, sample SAMN06165006) | human gut metagenome | biome: ENVO:00009003; feature: ENVO:2100002; material: ENVO:00002003... | reverse complement strand
CAATTAAATCAGGTTCTACCATCATATCCATGGCTTCTTTGGCACGTAACATATCTTCTTTGGCTTGATTCAATAAACCAATTTGACGCTCATTTGAAAGTAGTGGATCTTCCTTTAATAAATCTTCATGATACAAGTTTTCCAAGGCATCAATTAAAGGTTGAATCTCTTTATTGGCAGCTGAAATCCAAATGCCATCTTTATTAGCTTCAGTTTTATCTAACTTATTATAGATAATTAAACGCATCTTATCTTTTGTCAGTTCTAATAATTGTTTATCTTCTTCATCCCACTCTTTTGAACCATCGAAGACTAAAAGAACCAATTTGGCATCTTTTAATCTTTCCTGACTTTTTTCAATGCCAATCTGTTCAATCTTATCGCTGGATTCATGAATACCAGCTGTATCAATTAAATTCAATTGTACACTGCCAATATGAATTTGCCCCTCAACCAAGTCTCTTGTGGTCCCCGCAATATCTGTAACGATGGCTTTATCTTCTTCAAGAAGTGCGTTTAATAAGCTGGATTTACCAACATTTGGCTTACCCACAATAATGGTATCAATACCTTTTTTTAACATTTGCCCCGTCTGTACACGAGCAAGAATACGATCGATCTTGGTTAACCATTCGTTAGTTTTTGGAAGTAAATCATTCGTCGTTAATTGTTCTACATCTTCATATTCAGGATAATCAATATTCACTTCGATCTGCGCAATGATATCCATTAAATCATCAATCAAAGGCTGTAGTAGCTTTTTTACACTTCCTTTAATTCCATGAATGGCCATACTTGCTGCGGTATTGTTGCTTGCTTCAATCATATCTTGAACGGCTTCCGCCTGCGATAAATCAATTCTTCCATGATAGAAGGCACGTTGCGTAAATTCTCCCGGTTTTGCCAGATCTGCTCCAGCACTTAATACCATCGATAAGATTTTACGAGTAATAAAAGTACCACCATGACAATTGATTTCGACAATGTCTTCGCGTGTATATGTTTTTGGAGCTCTAAAGATAGAAATTAAAACTTCATCAACAGGATTTTTATCGGTATCTATAATAAAACCATAATGAACGGTATGACTTTTCGCATTTATGATATTACGGTCAAATATTTTTTGAGTGATTTCAATAGCCTTGTCACCACTTAAACGAATGATGGAAATGGCACCATCCTGCAAAGAAGTGGAGATGGCTGCAATTGTATTTTCAAACATTGTTAACATCCTTTCTTTCTTAGTGTATTTTATCATAAAAGATGTATAATGTCTTAGACAGAGGTGTAAACATGAAAGAATATACTAAAAATCAAGTACACGAAGTAGCGTGTGCATTTAATGAACATAAAATTATTGCTCTTCCTACAGATACAGTATATGGAGTTGGAGTAAAATATGGGAATTTAGAAGATTTAGAACGATTGAAACGCGCAAAACATCGTCCAGAAACGAAACCAATCCCAATGATGGTTTCAAATGTAGAACAAATGAAGCAAGTTGCGTTAGTGGATGAAAGAATTGAAAAGATTGCGGCTAAGTTTTTACCGGGTGCATTGACGCTCGTTGTGAATGTAAAGGACAGTGTTGATTCAGTATACACAAATGGCTTAAGTACAATTGCGATTCGTATTCCAGATGAAAAATTTATATTAGATGTGATTGATGAGTTGAATTGTCCAATCTTGGTCACAAGTGCCAATCAGTCTGGAGAAAAAACAGCACTTACAAGTGATGATGTGTATGAACAGCTTCCAAAAATTGATGGTATTGTACTTGGAACGTGTAAAGCGTTACAGGCAAGTACGATTGTTGACTGTACAAAAGAAAAGTTACAAATCTTAAGACCTGGACCTATTTCTTTAGAAGAACTAGAATCCGTATTATAGAAAAAAACACCCAGAACCTATGTTGTAGGGCATAGGCCAGGGTGCATACGAACACATCTAGAAGTAGTATGCTTCTAGCAGTTCATCTAGTATGTTACTCTGAATTGGATAAGATTCAATGTTTTGGGTTTAAATTTAAACATATGTTAAAACTTGTCAAAATGAGGGGTGTTGATTATAATACTATGTATGACAGAAGAAGAAATGATTAGACAAATTGCCGAGCCTATACTTAAACAATTGGAAAAAATCGAAAAGGAACTTGGAAACCATCGGATGCCGCAGCTTCCGCAAATTAAATTTGTGAAGGAATCTGAAATGGGAGATGGTCCTTTTATGATAGGTGACATTGAGGTTACAGATGAGCTTTTAGAAAAAGTGGAAGCCTATATCCAAGAAGAGATTGAAATGATGCATAAGCCAACTGTACTACATTAAAAAGCCACAAATTTAAAAAAACACTTGCATTTTATTTTATGTTAGTGTATTATAAGTGAGCACGTTGGAAATGCGGGTGTGGCGAAATTGGCAGACGCACCAGACTTAGGATCTGGCGCCTTCGGCGTGGGGGTTCGAGTCCCTTCACCCGCACCACTTGTAAATTTAGACAATTACTTCGGTAGTTGTCTTTTTTTGTTTTATGTTATAATTTTTCTATGAATGTTTGTGTATATTATGAGAAAATAAATGAAGATTCCATTCGTATCAATCGAGTGTATTCATTAAGTCCCAAGATAGAAATACCAGAATCCATTGATGGATATGTTGTTCGTGAAATTGGAAATTATTGTTTTTCTTCAAAAAAAGTCGATTTATCGAAAGCTATTTTAAGTTGTGACATTCCTTCGAATTATCATGAATGTAGTGGGGTTGATGTAGAAAGTGTTAAGTTTCCGAGTACTTTAAAAAAACTTGGGAATTATGCGTTCTACAATTGTCGGAAGCTAAAAGAAATATATTTACCTTTTTCTTTAATGAGTATAGGTAGCGATGTGTTTATGAATTGTTTAAGACTCAATCATATTTATTATGATTGTTCAATTTTTGATGTTACTTTCCTGAAACAAATCTTAACGCAAATCACATGGGATGTAGAAGTTCACTTTTTAGATAGTTCTATATTCTATCCAGAATACAATGGGGGTTATGATGAAGTGGGCCCTGCTCATATCTTTGCCCTGAATATTGAAGGGGAAGGTTTTCGTATGCGTCAATGTTTTAAAGAGGGGAAAATCGATTTTGACGGATATGATGCTTGTTTTGAAAAGCTATGCGCTGAAGAAAGTGAATCTTGCATCTTTCATGTAGCGATTCTTCGCTTTATGATGGGATCTGAACAATACATTCCTTATTTAAGGGCACATGATTTGACTTCTTATTTACATGTATATAAAGATATATGTGCTATGGTAGAAAAATTGTTAAAAAAAGAATGTCTTGGTCAATCCAATCTAGATCGATTGATTTTTATGGAAAAGGATTTAGAAACTCGTACTCTATTGATGGAATTAAAGAATAAGATGTTTAAATCATCATCGACATATTCTTTTGAGGATTTTTAATGCGACAAAGTGAATGGGAAAAGGAAAAGGCGATTCATATCTTAGAATTAGTTCGATCCGAACTCTATATGGATATGCCACATTTTTTAACAGCTTTAAATACGTTGGTGTTGAAGGAAGATGAGCGTGTAGCTATATGTGCGACAAATGGCGTGTATTTTTACTATAATCCATTAAAGATTATTGATTTATTTCAGAAGAATGCAGTGTTTTTAAATCGTAGTTTTTTACATAGTGTTCTGCATTGTTTATATAGTCATATTTGGCTTAAAAAAAATCGTGTTGAATTTATTTGGAATGTAGCTTGCGATATTATCGTGGAGTATACATTGGATTCGATGCATAAAAAAAGCGTTTCGCGAATCTTGTCATATGTTCGAAAAGATGTATATCGTGAAATTGAAAGTTTAGATGGGCTGAGTTGCATTACAGTTTATGAATGGCTTTGTACACGTGGTGATATTCAAGATTTATATTATGAATTTGTGGTGGATGATCATGCTGCATGGCCTAAAGGGCAGGATGAGAAAGTACCTCAATCTTCTACTGTTCAAAAAAAGTGGCAAAGTGTTGCCAAACAAACATTGTTTGATCATAAACAAAAAGGGAAGGATAATGAGGATGGGGATGCCTTTCTTGTGTCGAGTTTACAGACAAAGAAGTCGAAATACTCTTTTTCACAGTTTTTAAAACGATTTAGTATTGTGAAAGAAGAAATGCAAATAGATTTGGATGAATTTGATTTGTCCTATTACACATATGGAATGTCGATCTATAAGAACATGCCATTGATTGAGCCTTTAGAGACAAAAGAAGTCAAAAAAATCTATGAGTTTGTGATTGTACTCGATACGAGTTATTCTATTGATGAAAATCTTGCGAAGCGTTTTATATCCAATACATATAGTATTTTAAGCACTTCAAATATGTTTTATAAATCGTGCAAGGTGCATATTATTCAATGTGATGACAGAATCCGCAAAGACGATGTTATCTCAAATCAAAATGAGATGGATCAATTATTGAATTCATTTACTCTAGTGGGTAAAGGCAATACCGATTTTAGACCGGTATTTAGCTATGTGAATGATTTGATAGATCAAAAAGTTTTTCAAAATCTTTGTGGCCTGCTCTATTTTACCGATGGCAAGGGAATCTATCCCAAAAAGAGTCCGGCCTATAAAACAGCCTTTATTTATTTAGAGGATTATGATCAAAGTAAAGTGCCTTCATGGGCAATTCAATATAGATTGGAAGAAAAGTTATGAATATATTACAGGCAAAAAATGAAATAAAAAATACTGTACAGGCATATTTATCGAAGAATTCGTTTGGTGAATATGAGATTGAAGCGAAGAATCAACGACCTTTATTGTTGATTGGTCCTCCTGGTATTGGTAAAACACAGATTATGGAACAAATCGCAAAGGAATGTCAAATTGGACTTGTCAGCTATACAATTACGCATCATACACGTCAAAGTGCTGTGGGCCTTCCTTTTATTCAAGAAAAGGAATTTCAAGGAAAGACATACTCGATTACGGAATACACAATGAGTGAGATCATTGCGAGTGTTTATTCAAAAATGGAAGATACAGGATTAAAAGAGGGTATCTTATTTATTGATGAAATCAATTGTGTATCGGAAACATTAGCACCTACTATGTTGCAGTTTCTACAGAATAAAACCTTTGGAAATCAGAAGGTTCCTTGTGGCTGGATCATTGTAGCAGCAGGAAATCCGAGTGAATATAATAAATCGGTTCGTGATTTTGATGTCGTGACAATGGATCGTATTCGTTATATTCATGTTGAAACGGATTACTATGTATGGAAAGAGTATGCGATTTCAAAACATATACATCCGATGATCTTAAGCTATTTGGAATTAAAGCCCAATCATTTCTATACTGTTTCAACAAGTGTAGATGGTATGGAATTTGTGACGGCAAGAGGCTGGGAAGATCTATCTTATTTACTCTATACCTATGAAAAGATGCATCTAGAAATCTCTCAAGATACGATTTATGAATATCTGCATCATGAAGATATTGCCGAAGATGTTTTCGCCTATTATTTGGTGTATAAAAAATATCAGGATGATTATGGCATTGATGATATCTTAAACGGAAATGTATCGAGTACAATCTACGCTCGATTGTTTAATGCCGATTTTGATGAAAGAGTCTCTGTTGTTAATTTGGTGATGGATGGTTTACTACGACAAGTGAATTTATATTCTTTTGAAAAACATTGTACAGATCTTTGGTTTAGTTTCTTGAAAGAATATCGCAAAGATATGGATTCTTCTTATTTGGACCATACAAAGGTATTTATGGCAAATTATCGTGATAAATTGCAGGCAGAATTATTAAGTATTTCACAAAAACATGAACATGAATTTGTGTTAAATAACATACAAAAAGTAATGGTGGATGAAAGTTTAGATCCAAAGTCACGTTTTGATTCTTGTACAAAGCCTTTCTTTGAACAAAAGGAAAAAATGGAAAAGTTGGATAGTCAATTGAAGCTGGAGATTGAAAATGCGTTTGAATTTATGGAAAGTGCATTTAAGGATGGTCAGGAAATGACAATATTTGTGACCAATCTAACAATGTCAGCTGAAATGGCTTTATATTTAAGTTCACATACGATTGATGTATATGAAAAGTACAAACAAGTCTTGTTGATAGGAACACAAAAGGCAAGATTATTGGATGAGTTAGCGCACTAAAAGGAGAAGAGTATGGATTATTCAGACTTGAAATATGATATGGAAGAATTTGAATCGGACCAAGATAAAAAATTTCCACAACCCCCATTGGTAAAGGATGCAATGCGAACGGAATCGATAGAACTTCCTAAAAATTTTGATGCGTTATCCATTTGTTCTAACTTTTTAGATATCATAAATACACGCCATAGTAGTCGTGTATATACGCAAGAACCTATGTCTTTGTTGGAACTATCTTATATGTTGTGGACTTGCCAAGGTGTGAAACAAATTCGTGGGAAGAAATATGCGACCTTGCGTACTGTACCTTCTGGAGGGCTAGACATGGTTTTGAATTGTATTTTGTATGTCAAAATGTAGAAGGGTTAATCTCTGGAACCTATCATTATTTGCCTATGGAACATCGTATTGAGTTTTTAAATCCAATTGAAAAGATAAGTGATGTTTTGGCATCTTCCTTATGTGATCAATTATGGGCCTTAAAAGCCAATGTGATTTTCTATTTCAGCTATATTCCATATCGTACCGAATGGCGCTATGGATATCTTGCGCATCGAATAGCTTTAGTGGATTTAGGCCATGTTGGAGAAAATATATATTTGGCAAGCACAAGTATTGGTTTAGGAACTTGTGGAATTGGAGCGTGTGTGACAAGGATTTGTGATGAAATGTTTGAATTGGAAGGCGAAAATGAATTCATTATTTATGCGCAGCCGATTGGGAAGGTGAATAAAGAGGATTTTGTGAAAGAAAAATCTTTTTATGAATTTGTTGAAAAAGAAGGCTTATAATGTGTTAAAATAGATTCGAACTAAGGAAAATATATTATGAGTAAAAATGATAAGAATATAGATGCTTATTCAAAAGCACTTTTAGATAAAAAAACAGAATATAACGATGAATTAAAAAAGCCTAAAGTGATTCATCAGATGTCTGAAGCAGAAAGAAGACAGGCTGAAAAGACAATGTCTTCAGCTTTAGATATGCTTCGTAAAGAGCGTGGTCAAAAAACAATTGAGGAAGAAGAACAGTTTTATCAGGAGCATGAAGATGATTTAAAAGACATGGATGATTTTACAACTTCTTCGATTGAAAAGGAACAATCCAATGAGGCATTAGATCTTGTGCATGCGATGTTAAAGAATATGTCAAATGAGGGTGACGAAAATGAAGAGGTAGTTATCCAAAAGGAAAAGAATCCAAACGAAAAGAAAGAAAAAAAGGAACATAAACCAAAAGAAAAGAAGTCTAAGAATAAACAAGTCAAAGAAAAGAAACCGTTGAAGAAGATCACAAAAATTGTGTTATGCGTAATCTTAGTAGGCTTGGTTGCCTTAGGTGGATATGCATATAAGGTTTTGGTGTATGATCCACAAAATATTGTTTCTGAAACGCAACAAAAAACATATGATAAATTAGTGTCTTATGCGGATGAGTATGGAGATAATATGATGTCAGATGCTGAGAAATTAGAGCTTCTAGATTTGGATAAAGATTATCAAAAGCTTTTGGATAAACAAAAGACTTCAATCAATGAATATTTTAAAGAACAGACTGGCAAAACATATAAGGCTTTGTTGAAAGATATGAAGCAGCTTCATCATGATAAAGAAGAAGTTAAACTTCCTGCTTATCAACAAATTGTTGGTTTATTAAATGGTTGGGAATCAAAATCGGATGAAGAAAAGATGGCTGTAGCCGATATGCAGTCTACATATAGTTCATTATCTAAAAATTTAAAAGATGAAGTGGATACTTTATCAAAATCAAAGACAGGCAAAGACTTTATTGATCTATGTAAAGAACAGGGTGAATTAAAGGCGGCTGCCGAGGAAAAGGCTCGTCAGGAAGAAGAAGCTAAAAAAGCAGAAAATGAAAAGAAGGTTAAAGAATATCAAACAAGCTTGAATAGTTTGCAGCAAGACTACAATACGTATGCACAATATGCACAGAGTCTAGAGTCTGATTTGGCATATGCGCAACAAAATGGAGAAGATACTGCAGATATTCAATCTCAGATTGATACAAATAATCAGATGTTGTCTTCTTTGCAGCAACAAATTACATATTATCAACAACAGATTTCTGCTTTACAATCTTAAAAAATAAGACTATTCTAATAGGGTAGTCTTTATGCCGACTTAGCACAGTGGTAGTGCAACGCACTCGTAACGCGTAGGTCATTGGTTCAAATCCGATAGTCGGCACCATGTTTTGAAATTAAGCTGGTTCAACCAGCTTATTTTTTTGAAGGGAGAATCTATGAATTTAGATGAAAAAATGATTTTATTGGCAACTGCCTTTCTGTTTTTGCCCTATCAAATCGCAAGTGTAGGAATCGCATGCGTTTTAATACAAGCATTATGCCGACATAAAATGGTGGATGCCATAAAGAATCAAACGGGCGCAATTCTCTTTTACAGCTTTAACGTATTGGAATTTATTGTTTCCATCTTCCATTCGAACTGGACAGGTTTTGGCAATACATGGTTATTTGTGTTGATTGGTTTATATGGAGCCTATTATCGTAGAAGTATCACAAAAAGTACATTTGAAAAGATGTGTGATCTTATTATTATTTTGTCGGTATTTGCGGCTATCTACGGTTTGTATCAGTTTAATCAGATTTCCCTTGCGAATGGACGAACATTTTTAGAATTTCATATCTTCAATTCACCAAAACGAAGAATTACTTCGACATTTATGAATGCGAATATCTATGCGATGGTCATTGATTTTGTATGCGTGATGTGTATGTATCGTTTTGTGAAAAACGACAATATTCTTTGTAAGATTTGTTATTTTATAATTGCACTGTTTAATTTCTTTGTTCTATATTTAACGGGATCTAGAACGGCATTATTACCATTTGTTGTGATTTTTCCTATCTTTCTTTATTGTGTGCGATGGAAAAAACTGTTTATCACATCCATTGTATTCGAACTTGGTATATGTGGTTTAGTATTCTTAAAACCAACATTGATTCCAAGAATCAGTGATATGTCAACTTTTGCCTCTCGTATTAAGATTTGGAAGACAGCATTTATGTGTATTTCAATGTATCCATTCTTTGGATGGGGTCCGCAGACATATCAGAAGTTTTATCCATTAGTACATGGTCATAAGGCACCTCATGCCCATAATATTTATATTGATTCCATTTTGTCGTATGGAGTTGTTGGAACAGTAGTGCTTTTGGCATATACATTTGTGCTAAATAAGGAAATCTTTACTTCGAATACAAGAAAAGAAAATCCTGCATTATTTGGCATGATGATGTGTTTTATTGCGATTGTGTTGATATATGGATTGTTGGATTGTACATTAAATATTGTCACAACAGGAACTTTATGTTTTATCATTTTAAATAGTGCTTGCATGTACTTAGAAAAATAAATACAATAATTTTAGAAGACAGACAGTAGAAGGAGTTTTATGAAATGTATATCACTTTTTGTCTGTTTTTTTATTGGTTTACAATCGATGATTGTGCCAAGTTATGAAGTTTTAATTTCAAATATAGAATCCAAAGTCGATACAATTCATGAAGATAGGGCTAGTTTTTTATCTTTAAAATGTAGGGATATTGCGATGGATGTTACATCTAAAAAAACGGGTTTACGGATTGAAATGGATAAACAAGAAAAGTTTGTGGATGAACTTGAACGTAGGTATAAACAAAAAAAGAATTATTATGAATTGAAAAAAATGGAATATGGCTTGGAATTACAAGCGATTCAAAGAAACAACTCTATCTTGTATCCATATAAGATTCAAAAGAATTTGACGTTGTACTTTTATGAATATAGAAATGTTGAATTAGAATATTTGAAACATAAAAAACAGTTCGATAAGAATCAAAATACGTTATTGTTATATGATGAATATCTTGAAAGATTATCGAATTGTCAAAGTCGTTTATTAAAACGATTTTCACATTTAGCACAAATCAATGAATCTGGGCAACATAATGAAGATTCTATGATTTCAGGAACTGAGCAATTGCCAGATTTTGGTGGTTATGAATCGTGGCAACAAAATGGTATGTCTTGTTTGGTGGATGGAAATTATGAAATTGATTCATATAGTTCTTTTTGGCAAAATCCGGTTGAAAATGGTACAATCAGTGCTGGATGCTGGTCCTATCCGGATGGAGGTCTTCATTTAGGTTTGGATATCGCAAGTGCCATGTATAGTGATGTGTTAGCGGTTGCCAATGGTATCATATTGTATGCCCATGCACCAGTGGATTCGAACAATGGATATTTAGGAAACTGGTGTGGATGGCCAAATGGTGGTGGAAATACCATTTGTATGGTGGTTGCCGTAAATGATAGACTTTATGCGATTAGTTATGCACATTTATCCAATGAAATCTATGTGACAAGTGGCCAGCAAGTCAGTCAAGGTACAGTTATAGCGAAAAGTGGGAACAGTGGCAATTCAACGGGGCCTCATACGCATGTAGAGGTATTTGAATTAAAACAGGATCTCAATTCAATCGTAGAATATTTTAGAAACAGCGGTGCTGATTTTTCTTTTGGATGTGGCTATAGTGAGGCTGCAACATGCTCAGGCTATGCTTGTCGCATTGATCCTGAGACCGTTTTGGAGGGTGTATGAGTCAAGAAATGTATTTTTCTCGCATGCAAGAATTATTAAAAGATGAATATAATGCCTATATTGAATCTTTATCGAAACCTTTATATCGTGGTATGCGTATTAATTTAAAGAAGGCAGAATTGAATGAATTTGATTATTTGGATAATCCGAGTCAGTTCTGTAAGGAAAGCTATTATGTAGATAAGCCGTTGGGAAATCATCCTTTCCATATTTGTGGCTGTTTTTATCTGCAAGAACCAAGTGCTTCAAGTGCTGTTGAAATTTTAGATGTACAAGAAGATGATTATGTATTGGATTTATGTGCAGCACCAGGGGGAAAGAGTACGCAGATCGCATCACATTTAAAAAGTGGCTATTTAGTATCAAATGAAATTGATGCGAAGCGTGCCCAGATCCTTTTGTCTAATATTGAGCGTATGGGTGTGAAAAATGTGGCAGTAACTAATACAAGTGTAGATAAGCTTACGAAGGTGTTTGATGCTTGTTTTGACAAGATTTTAGTGGACGCCCCTTGTAGTGGTGAGGGGATGATCAAAAAGCATGATATTGCCCTAAATAATTGGAGCATTGAAAATATTGAACTTTGTGCGACTCGTCAAAAAGAAATATTAGAACATGCCTATTCCATGTTGAAACCGGGCGGTACTTTGGTGTATTCAACCTGTACATATGCTTTAGAAGAAGATGAAGATGTTGTCTTAGATTTTTTAGAAAAACATGAGGATATGGTCTTGATGGATCCTGAAGTTTCGTGGGGAAGAAAAGGGTTAAAAGACTTGAATGTGCGTCGTATCTTTCCGATGGATGGTGGCGAGGGTCATTTCATTGCGAAATTCAAGAAACAATCAGGTGTTGCAGGTAAACTTCCAGTTCTAAAATCAAAAAAAATAGATAATGTGACTCAGAAATTTTTAAAGGAACAATTGAATACATTACCAAACTATTACTATATAGATAAGGATAGAGTATATGGTATGGATGTTCCGTTTGTGGATTTTAAAAAGATAAAAGTATTACGTCAAGGCGTATATTTGGGGGATGTCATTAAGAATCGTTTTGAGCCATGTCATTCTTTTTATATGGTTGCAGATTTTGACTATAAAAGAAAAGTGGATGTAACTCTAGAAGAAATGGACCTTTTTATGCATGGTGAAGTTTTACAAAAGGAATGCGAAAAAGGGTATGTGGCTGTATGTTTTAAGGGACATCCGTTTGGCTTTGGCAAGAGTGATGGAAAACAAATTAAAAACAAGATTCCTAAAGGACTTCGTTTATTGCCAAATTCACGTGTAAATATAGACTAAAAATGCCAGGAAATTTATTCCTGGCATTTTTTTGCGATTTCTTTTGCGACATTAAAATAGTCTTCTAATTGATCGTCACTTGGTGTGTAACATTGATTGATCACATCGTGACATGATTCGATTCCAGATTGTTGCATTCTTGTATCGATTTCTTTGGCAACTTGGTTAAACCATCCGTATGCAGCAAAGGCCAACCCTTTTTTGTTCTTAAATTTACATGGACGAATGTGTTCAAGGAAAGCGGCTACACTTGGTGCCATGACATTGTTGTAGGTTCCAGATCCAATACATACAACTTTGGCATCCATGATTTCGCGCATCACAATACTAGATTTTGTATCCGATAATTGATAGACTTTTACATCCATATCAGCATCGCTGAATCCTTCGGCTAAGCTTTCAGCAATCTGTTGCGTATGTTTCCATACGGATTCATATACAATAACAGCTTTGTTTGCGGCTTTTTGTGTTGCGATATCTTTATATGTTTCAATAATATCTGCAATATAATCTTTCCAGATAATACCATGTGCCGGCATGATATATTCAATGTCTAAATTCATGCCTAGAATTAGATTTAATTTAGCCTGCACTGGTGTTGTATATGGTAAAACAATATTCGCAAAGTATTCTTTGGCTTGTTTTAAACAATATGCTTTATCCAATCCTTCATCGGTTAGATTAAAGTTTACAATGTGCTGTCCAAAGGCATCGTTTGAGAATACAGTTTTTAACTGTGGACAATATGTCAACATGTTGTCTGGCCAGTGAATCATTTGCATTTCGACAAAGACAAAGTCATATTTTCCTGTGTTGATTGTATCATTTGTCTTTACGACCTGATATGGAACTTGATCAAAGTATTGTTCAATCATATTCTTCTTTCCAGAAATAGATGCGTAAACTTTTGCGTTTGGATATTTGGCATATACTTTTTTAAATCCACCCGAATGATCTGGTTCTGTATGTTGAACAACAATATTGTCAATTTCTCTTCCTTGAAGTACAGATTCAACTCTTTCCAATAGTTCTTCTGTGAATTCTTCTTCGACTGTATCAAAAAGTGTGACTTTATCATCTACAACTAAGTAGGCATTATATGTACAACCTTCATCAATTGGATATAAATCACCATGGAAGTGGCGGTTATTTAAGTCTCTAACCCCAACCCAGTACACGTTATCTATAATTTTTTTAGCTCTTTTCATTTTTGTTCACCTCTTTTTTTTATTGTATAATCTGTCTCTTATACACATCTGACGCTGCCGACGA
>ENA-OZEM01000733-OZEM01000733.1-human-gut-metagenome-genome-assembly--contig:-NODE-733-length-13396-cov-7.588861_pt1 | contig 13396 bp, 6 predicted proteins | sample MGYA00245069_ERZ653611 | MGnify/ENA primary metagenome ERZ653611 (study PRJEB26926, sample SAMN06165006) | human gut metagenome | biome: ENVO:00009003; feature: ENVO:2100002; material: ENVO:00002003... | reverse complement strand
CATTTTCTTTTGCCTTCCTTTGTCTTTGAATCATCCTCTTTCTATTGTACCACTGGTGTAAATTTTCTCTTTTTGACTAGTCCTATTTATATGCTAACATCATAAATTAGAAAATATAAAAGTATCAGATTTGATTCGTCCTGGAAAAGATGAATATTTCGGTCGCTTCTATGTTGTATTAAAAGTCAATCTAAAGAAGAACAGTTATGAGTGTGTATATTCACACAATCAGGATGTATATGATCAATCTGAGATTATAGATAGTTATGATGAATTTATAAAAAACTATGTAAATCGGTTTGTCTATGAATCGGATCAAGAAAAGATTGTATCTTTCTTATTGTTGGATGAACTAAAGAAAGTGGATTCTTGCATAGAAGAAGATCTTCCATATCGTAGATTGAACAAGGATTCTTATATTTGGATGGAAGCCAAGAAATATGTGGATACTGATAATCATAAGGCGATAATCACATTGCATAATAATAAGATTTTCCAAAATACCATTGTAAGTATGGAGCAGGAATTAAGAAATAAAGAGAAGGTCATGTTGAAGCAATATTGGGACATGGTAACTCTTTTAGTAGCGGTATTAAATCATAATAATGTAGTGGACAAAGAATATCACGATGATATTAGTTTTTATACGCAACAGATGTATCTTCAACTTCAAAAGGATTATCCAAAGTATGGGATTACAGATGAAGATATTGAAATCGTGACTCATTTAGCCCCTATTCATGATATTGGTAAGGTTCGTGTTCCAATTGAAATTTTGAATAAGCCAGGAAAACTAACAAAGGAAGAGATGGATATTGTAAAGCAGCATCCTTTGGTTGGTGCTGAAATGACGCAGAGATTTCCAAAAGGATTAACAACAGAAAAATTGAATCAATATAGTTATGAAATCTGTAGACATCATCATGAAAGATATGATGGTACAGGATATCCTGATGGGTTAAAGGGTGAAGATATTCCTTTGAGTGCGCAAGTCGTAGGTTTAGTAGATGCCTATGATGCTCTTATTAGTGTTCGTCCATATAAGAAAAAGCTAGAACATGACCAAGCCGTACAAATGATTTTGAATGGTGAGTGTGGCAAGTTCTCGGACGAATTGCTTCATTGTTTTAAAAAGGTTTCAAGCCAAAACAATTGGATAAAAAGAAGTGAGAGGGAAGCCGTATGAGAAGGATAAGAAAATTAACATCCAATTTTCTTGTATGCATTCTTTGCATGACTACCTTTATTACACAGATTCATATGGTAAGTGCTGAAGAAACAGAGGATACTCCTACAGAAGAGGTTGTACAAGAAACAACTCCAGAAACAAGTGAAGTACAAGAAGTGCAGGATGTTCCACAAACAACAGAGAAATTGGATGAATATTATAAAGATGGAAAAATTCTTATTTACAATTATGATCAATTGAAACAAATAGGTTCAGATGCCTTTGTCTATACAAAAGATAAAGAAGGGAATATTGGAACTGGAGACATTGTAGTAAATGAAGGAACTCAGCTTACTTATGGTAAGGATGCTCAGTATCTATTGATGAATGAAATCAAAATGGATACAAAATCAATTTGGAATGTAAAGGATGACTTTACAGGAAAGATAGAGGGAGAAGCAATCAAAGAAGATGAAACTCCTACTTTGTATGATAAGAAAACAGATACGATTTATATTTATAATCCGTATCAATTAATGGTTCTAGAACAAGAAGATTCAGATAAAGAACCTGTAATGTCATTGGATTATGATGCACCACAGTTTGGTATGGGACAGATGATCTATCCAAATGGAGAAGACAAAGATTATTTAACTTACAGTAAAGATCATAATTATGTCATTTCAAAGAACTTTAGTTCAGATAAGCCTGAATTAGTTGCAGATCAATTGACAGAAAAAGCAGCAAATGGAGTTCAGTGGCTAGATGGTGAAAAACCTGATGGTCGAACTAAACCAGGACAATTATATGTAGATGTTAATGGTAAAAAATACATATTGATTGGTAATGAATCACAATTAAGAGCTATTGGAAGTAATAAAAATGTAACTCCTAGATTGTATGTGCATTATAGTCAAGGACTAGTAAGTGGACTGCTTGGTGGAAAACCATTTTATACCCCTTATTACCCTGGAGATGCGGATTTAGGATTAGATGCTGTTGCTAAAGAAGGCGCAACTACACATACTGAATTATTTCAAAAAGTAAACGATACAGTTAAAGGTGAAAATTCATATTTATATTATAAAGATAATGGCAAATTTAAATTGGCAGATATTAATTTAAAAAGCGATGATGTGGTTACAGGTTTGCTGAAAGGTGTAGCTGGATTGTTGGGAACATTGCTTGGAAGTCTTACTGTCGGAAGCGGTAGTTTATGTGGGGTTGATGAAAATGGATTGCCTAATAGTAATGATGCAAGTCTTACGAAATTGAAGAAAGATTACGGTGACCTTAAATATGCATCCAATGCCAATTACATTATCTTCCGAGATATTGATCTATCAAAAGATGGAGCGAATTCAAATAAGGAAGATGATCTATGGACACCTCTTAGTGTGTCTGGAGATATTATCGGTGCTAAATTATCTGAAGGCCAAACAACACTTACGGATGGTAATTCTATTTTAGCAACTGGAAAACCTGTGATTTCTAACATCAATGTAAATCAAACAGATGAAATGGATAGCACCAAGTATATGGGGGTTGGTTTTTTTGGAACAATCACAAATGAAATCAATGTAAAAAATGTTGGTGTTAGTGCAGGAACGGTTAAAGTATCCAATATTGAATTAAAGAATGTTGATGTAAAAAACAGCACAAATAAGCACAAAAATACAGAGACTTTGCTTAATGCATTGACGACTGGACTAGGTTGGCTTGTAGGAGGTGTTGTAGATATCCTTGTGGGTATTTTGACAATTGGTCAGGTAAATCTTAGCCTTAAAGATGTTTTATCATCATTATTAAATGCCAGGGCAAAGGATCCAACTCTTTATGCGACAGGAACTTTTGCAGGAAGATTGGTAGGAGATGTTGTTGTTGAAAACTGTGATGTGACAGGGAAAGTCAGTGTTTCGAATATTAATGATCGAACGGGTGGCTTTGTCGGCTACACAGAAGGTGTTACTGAATATGAAGGATTATCCAAAGCTTTAGGATTAACCGTAGATGTATTGTCTTCATTACTGAATGCGATTCCTGGGCTAGGCCTTGGGGACTTGATTACAATTCTTTTGGGAAACGCATTACCAGTTGGGAATCTAATTCCAACTGGATATAAAAATGTCAGTATAACAAATTGTCACGTAGTTGGTTTGGTTGGAACAATTGGAACTTCTGATAAAGATTATGCAGGTGGTTTCATAGGACAACAGGTTGGAACTAAAGTTTTCGACTGTGCAGTACAAAATAGTGCCTATACAGTAAACGCAAAAGAATATGGTGGGGGTTTTGCGGGAATCAGTAGGGATGCTGAGATTCGTGGACTATTAAGCGATGTAGGTGTTGAATTGATTCGTGTAATGCAGCCACAAAGTTTGTTGTTAAACTGTAATCTAACTGAATGTAATGTCACAATATCTGGTGAAAATTATCAAGGTGGTATTGTAGGTGCTCAGACAAATAGTTATGCAGTCAATTGCGGAGCAACTGGAAGTATTTCGGTTAAAGCTAGTGGAAGCTATGCGGGTGGTTTTAGTGGTATCTCAACTGTAGGATGGGTTACAAATTTAGGGAATAAAGAAGTTAAGGATGCAAGTCTTTTATCAACTGTAAAAAAATTATTGACAGACCTTCTTTCGAGTGATCCAGAAAAGGCAGGTATGTTGCTTTCTCTAGTTGGTATTGCACCATCCGCAATCCTTGGATGTAACTTGAATTGTACATCAATTACGGTATCAGCTGATAAAAGTTATGTTGGTGGTATTCTTGGTGGAGGCGATGGAGTTTATCTTGCTGAATCAAGTGCGGGATATTTAAATAAATTATCATATTGGAAATATGGAGTATTGGAAACAGGAAGTATTTCACAAAGAGATAATGTAATAACTGGATTACAATCTGTTAATGCTGGTGGAAATAGAGCTGGTGGTGTTGCAGGAAGTGTTACAACAGCAAACGTAACTGGTTTATTAAATAACACTTTGGGTGTTGGTAATTTCCTTGGATTTACTGTTCATAATGTAAAAGTTACAGGTTTAGATTATACGGTAAGTGCAAATAACTATGCAGGTGGAGCCATTGGTGAAGCTGTAGGTGGAGATGTACAAAATGTAACTTTGGAACAATTGAAATCTGTTACTGCAAAGAATAGGGTTGGCGGCTTTATCGGTTGTGCAGGTCCGGGAGATCTGGTAGGTGGAAACGGACTGACTTTGAATTTGTTAGGGCTAAACAACTTACTAAAAGTAGAAAATCTGCTTTCTGTGGCAGAAGGTGTGAGAGTTAAAATAACGAATGCGCATGTTAATGGTATAGCTGATGGTTTAACAGTCAATGCAACTGGATCAAACGAAAGTGGAGAAGTAGTTGATTATACTGCGGGTGGTTTTATTGGTAAATGTAACAGTTGTGAAATCAATTCTTCAGATGTTACAAATTTAAAAGAAGTTAGTGCAAATGATACAGATGGTTTTGCCGGAGGATTTGTAGGTTCTTCTCAAACTGGAGGTCTTGCAGATGTAGCGAGTGATGCAGATATCAAGGCATTACTTAATGTTAATGGACTTTTAGGTGCAGTGACATACTTGGTTCCTTCATATACTATGTGTACAGTTAGTTATATTAATAAAGGTGGAGTTAAAGGTGGAGTTTCAGCAGATATAGCAGGTGGATTTGCTGGAAACTTCCAAAGTGGAAAAGTTAATAATCAAGGATTAGGTGATGGTAAGTATTATTCTGTCTATAATCTAGATCATGTAAATGGTCAAAGTTATGCAGGTGGCTTCGGTGGAAATGTTTATTCTGGAGCATTGGCTAATTCTGGAAAAGGAATTAGTATCCTTGGAGGCATAAAAGGTTTAGATATTGAAGCATCTGATCTTGTTAACTTGATCAATGCATATGTTCCAATTATTGAATATGCAGGAGTTAAATCTGATAATGGATTTACGGTTACGGCTAATAAAATCAAATCAGATGATACAAATTCTGGTAGTGCAGGTGGCTTTATTGGCTATGGCAGTGGAGCTCAGGTTAGTCATTGTGATGTAACAAATTTAAAACATACAAAAGTAACACCTCCTAAAGATTTAGAGGGTGAAGATAGTTCAAATTATTTTGGTCAGGAAAGTACATATGCAGTAACAGGTGCAAGATATGCTGGTGGATATATTGGATATATGAATATTGGTTCGGCTGCTTCGATTGGAAAAGGCTTGAGTGTTTTAGGTAAGTCGATAGGAATTACTAATGTATTGGATGCATTGAATGTTGTCGTTTCTACAATAGAACATTCTGATGTTACTGGAAGTGCTGGTGGATTTGCAGTTAAAGCTTCTTCAGATGATGTGCTTGGAGATGCTGGCGGTTTTGCAGGTAAGATTTCTGGTGGACATATTCAGAATTCAAACTCATATAATTTCTCATATATCATTGGTCAGATTACGGCTGGTGGTTATGTTGGTGATTTACAGCCGGGTAGCGTGGCAAATGTATTAGGCGAAACAAGTATTTTAGGTGGCCTTGTTAATACTAAAGAAACACTTGCTTCTTTAGCACAGGATTTTGTTCCTACGATCCGAAATAGTTCTACAACTTGTATTCCTTGTGGTGGTGCAGTTCGTGCAAATGCAAGTTCTACTACAACAACTCAAAGAGGTATGGCTGGTGGTTATGCTGGCCACAATGAAGGCGGTCATATCTGGGGTATTAATACAAAGAAATGGAAAGGTCAAGATTACACAGGACAAACAAGTAATTGTAAGGCTGTTCGTATTCGATCTGTTTACGGAAAAGAGATTGCCGGTGGATTTACTGGTTTAATGGAATCGGCAGATACAGCAAAAGCTGGAAGCTTATCTTTATTATGGGGATTGGTAAAAGTTGATAACATCTTAGGTGCGTTAAGTATTGTTTATCCTACTGAAGAAAACACGGCTGTCTATGGTCCGCTTGCTTTAATGGATGTGGATACATGGAATTCATGGGTTAAATATGTAGGTAAGTACGGTGGTTATGGTAGTGATTTGGCTCAGAATGGAACAGTAGATAGCCAAGATAAGCTAAATGAAATCATTGGTCAATATGTATATGGCTATAATGTTGTAGCTGGAAGAAGCAACTATCAAGATGAAACGATACTTTCAAATGGTGGTGCAGCTGGTGGCTATGTGGGTTCCATGTTAACAGGAACTATCACAAATGGTCAGGCTCATGATACTAAGTTAGTTAAAGGACTTCGTTGTGCAGGTGGATTTGCCGGAGAAATGATCAATGGTGGTGCTGCTGATCTTGGTGGTGTAAGTATTTTAGGATTGAATTTACAACTAGGACAGATGCTTGAAGTTTTAAATGTATTCGTGCCTGTAATTAAAAAATCTTCTGTAGAAGGCTATCAAAGTGGTCTAATGGTTCAGTCAAATAAAACAAATAATAAAGATTTTCTTGGATATGCGGGTGGCTATGTTGGAAAACTGATTGGTGGTCAGATCTGGGGTGAAGAAAATTCACGTTGCAAAGTCACTAAGCTTAGACGAGTAGATGGAACAAGCTATGTCGGAGGTTTTGTAGGCAGTTCAAGGCCTGGTAGTGTGGCTACAGTAGATCCTGTTCGTGGTGAAGGATTGTTAAGTAAGTTACTAGGTACTTTATTAAATAAACCTACAGATCTTATTAAAGTCTTAAATGCAACAGTCGCAACTATCCGTTATGCAGATGTTGAAGCATGGAATGACTGGGGTGTTATCGTCAATGGAGCTTATGATAGCGGAGGTAATAATACTTCTTATGCTAAGGCAGCTGGTGGTTTTGCCGGAATGCTTGAGGGAACCGTACTTGGTAAAAAAGATGTTGCCCAAGCAGGAGTAACTGTGCAGAATATTCGTTCTGTAGCATCTGGTGAATATGCCGGTGGATGTTTTGGAATTGCAGATGTTGCAGGTGTTGCTAATATCAGTGCAGGTAGTGAAACGTCTTTATTGGATAAACTTTTAAAACTAGGCCGAGCAGATGTACTGGATGCATTTAGAAGCTATGTATATTACGGAAATGTAAGTGGAAGTAAAGATGCAGGTCTTAGCGTTAGTGCAAATGTTGCTAATAAATACGGTCAGAATAATGAGGTTACATACAGTGGAACTGCTGGTGGTTTTGGTGGTTCACTATTGAATGGTTCTGTTAAAAATAGCACAGTAACGAACTTAAGTAATGTTCGAGGTCTAAACAGCGTAGGTGGCTTTGTTGGATATTCTGGTAAGAGTGGAGTCGTTGGAGCAGATAAGATTGATGTTCTTGGAGACAATACTGGACAGCTTTTAGGTGGAGCTCTTGGTGTTATGGATATCTTTGGATCTCATATTGACGATTCAACAGTTAAAGGAATTAATGGTGGTTATACTGTTCAAAGTACTGGTGGAGAAGAGCAGATTGCTGGTGGATTTATTGGCTATGCAAATCTTGCAAGAATATCTCACTGTACAGCTGGAGCAGAAGATACATCTTTTGGTTTAAAACAAGTTACATCCGATGGTACAGCCGGAGGATTTGCGGGAAGAACAAGTTATGCATATCTTGCAGATGTCAAATTGGATTCAGGACCTGCAAACGTATTATTTGCAGTAGTTAATCGACTTGTAAAGGCTCTGTATTTGGATAAGATTGAAAATTCTAATCTTTTGAAGATTAATCTAGGACTTATCAAAGTGGATGCATTGTATGATGGGAATTTAATTCATGTAAATATACTTGGATTAGATATTTCAGTAGGGTTGTCAAAAAAATCAACAGATAATGCTCAACAGACGGATTTAGCTATTATTACGATAGGAGATTCTTCGATTAAACTTCCATGTGATGAAAATGGTCTTTTAAATGATAATGATGCAAAATCTAACATCAGTGTAAATCTAATCAAGGCGAATCGAACAAAGATTACTGATAGTAAAGTTTATGGAATCAGTGCTGGTTATGACGTCTATGCTGGTGGTGCAGACAATAACAAGGATGGCACTGCAAAAGATGGACGAAGCGGAGGCTTTGTAGGATTCAATGATGAAGGTCTTTTAAAGAATAATGATATGTATTTATGTGATGTTGTTCGTGGTACTTCAAATTTGGTTGGTCCATTTAGTGGAAAGAGCGAATTAGATTCGGTGTATGAATTTAATTCGCAGGAAAAAGTTGAGGGAGTAAGTAACAACTATCGTATCTATAGAAAATTAGAGAAAGTATTAGATGAAATCAAAAAGAATTCAATCATTTTAAATAGTACACATGAAAAAGATGAATCAACAGGTTGGAACATCTATACATTAGGACATATGAAGCCAGTTGAAAAGTATGATGATTTACAAAATGCACAGATTACCGATTCAAGTGGATCGGCTAAGGTCGACTTAAATGCATATGAATCGGATGCAAAAGCGGTATTAATGTCAGATACAAAAACAGATTTAAATACAGGAGAAAGTGACACACCTGAACCTTCAGAGTCACAGGACCCTTGTGATGAGAATATTAAATTAACAATTAACAAGGTTTGGAAAGACCTGAATGACTTTAGCAAGTTAAGACCAAATAGTATTACGGTAACAATTTCTCGTACTTGGACAGATGCGGATAACAAAGAACATACTGAGATCGTTCCAAGTTATGAGAGTTGCGTTATAAAAGGTAATAGTAAATCAACATGGAAGAAAGTAATTAAAGGATTACCAGCTTATATAAAAGATGGTGATAAGATTTGTTATTACACATACTCCGTTACAGAAGCGGAAGTAAATGGTTATACAACAGAAATAAAATCTTCGGAAGATGGATTTACATTCACGATAACCAACAAACACTTCCCAGGATTACCTGATACAGGTGGTAACGGAAGATACTTAATTTATTTGATAGGTCTTCTGCTTTTAGCGATTTATCTTGTTACGGGTAAAAAAAGAAACAAGAAAAATCAGCTTGCAGAAAAGCTATAAAAATTCGATTCAGAGAAAAGGAGAACATGGGAATGAAAAGAATTAAAAAATTTGCGGCAGCCTTGCTGACAGCCATCATGATGATGACTATGACAGTTACAGCATATGCTGCAGGAAATTGTACATTAACTGTCAATGTAAAATCAGGGGGAGGAGTTCCTCAACAAACATTAAAAGATCAAATAATTAATTTATATAAGTTGTTTGATGTCACAGAATCAAAAAGTGGTGAAACTACAAACTATGCTTATACAGTAAATGATACTTATAAATCAGCTTTAGCATCAGTATTAAGCATTGATGTAAATTCAACAAATGAGCAAATTGTAAAAGCTGTTACAAATTTAGGTGAAAGTAATAATGCTAAAGTACAGAAATTTGCAAATGACTTTACTGCATATGCTTTACAAAATAGTTTAGCTGCAACAACAACTTCTAATAAATTAGGAGATGTTACTAGTCATACATTTAGCAATTTAGATGCAGGTTATTATTTAGTTTATGTTACAGGTGGAAAAGAAATTCAATCTTCTTTAGTTACAGTAGATGGTACAACAAATACAGTTAACTTAAAAACAGAAGCTCCTAGCATTGAAAAGACAGCGAATCAACCAACAGTAAATATTGGTGATGTAGTTAAATATACAGTTACAGGTTCTATTCCAGATACAACAGGATATGCTGAATATGTATATAAGATTCACGATGAATTGTCTACAGGTTTAGATTTTGTGAAAAACGCTACTGGTGATGCACTTGATAATCCTAATGCGGTAAATGTGTCAATCGCAATTACTGGTGGTGCCGATGTTAGTACAGCACCTGCAATAGCCGTACTTTCTGGTAATGGAAATAGAACTATGAGTTTAGATTTATCAGAATGGGTCAGAGCTAACCAAGACAACAAAGGAAAAGAATTCACTGTTACTTATTACGCAAAAGTAAACGCAAATGCAGTTGTAACAGAAAAGAATAAGGCTCATTTGGAATATGGTAATAATCCAGGTAATACGACAAATACTACACCTAGTGAAGCTAAAACTCCTACATATCCATTAGACATCTTAAAGAAAAAATCTGGAAGTAAAGAAAAGCTAGCTGGTGCAAAATTCGAACTTTATAGAAACGCAACAGACGCAAAAGCAGGTACAAACGCAATTAAGGTTTCAGGAAGCAATGGAAACTATGTAGTAAATTCTACTTCTTCTACTACTGTATTTGAATCAGTTGCAAGTATTAATGGAAAAGACTATAACTTACACTTAAATGGTTTGGCTGCAGGAGATTACTGGTTAAAGGAAACTGAAGCTCCAGCTGGATTTAATAAGTTAACAGATCCAGTTAAAATTACAATCACAAAAATAGGTGATACTGAATGGACTGTTAAAAAGAATGGTACTAAAGAAGAAGATAAAATCATCGACATCGAGAACAGCACAGGATCATTACTACCATCAACAGGTGGAACAGGTGTTATCGTGTTTGCCGGTGTAGCTATTCTATTAGTGTTTGGAGTTGTTGTAAGCTTCATTCGTGATAAAAGAAAAGCTTGTTAATTAATGGAATGCGGTTGTCTTTTAGATGACCGCGATTCCCATATGACGATAGGGGAAATGCAATGAAGAGTAATAAGAAAAGAAAAATGACTATAAAGGATATAATTCGATTGCTTGTGCTTGTCGTTGCATTCGCCGTGTTGTTATATCCTACAGTCAGTAGTTATGTAAATGAAAAGAATGGTTCGAAAGTTGTATCGAATTATGATGCAGAAAGTGTTCGTTTAAGTAATGCTGAAAAAGAAAAGATTCTTGAGGATGCTCGTGAATACAATAAAGAGATGCTGAGTAATATTGATTTGATTGATCCATTTTCTCAAGGGGAAACAAATATTGATGAGCGATATGAAAGTTTATTAAATATGGATGGATCAGGTATGATGGGATATATTCGTATTCCTAAGATCAAGGTTGAGATTCCTATTTATCATGGAACTTCTGAATCTGTATTGCAGGCTGGTGTTGGTCATTTCTGGGGAACTTCTCTTCCTGTTGGTGGAGAAAGTACACATACGGTATTAACAGGTCATAGGGGTTTGCCTACAAAAACATTATTTACGAATATGGATAAGCTTGTTAAAGGGGATGTGTTCTACATCAAAGTCTTAGATGAGACATTGGCATATAAAGTGGATCAAATACTTACTGTATTACCAGAAGAAACAGAAGCTTTATCAATCGTACCTGGACAAGATTATGCGACATTAGTTACTTGTACTCCATACGCAATCAATACGCATAGACTCTTGGTTAGAGGTCATCGTATTCCGTATAAGGAAGCTGTAAAGATTGAGAAAAACACTAGTACAGGTATAGAATTATCATTTACTACAAAGGTATTGATTGTAACACTTGGAATTATTTTTATAGGACTTGTTATAGCCATGCTATATAGTTTGTATGATAAGAGAAGGAGGAAGAAAAAGTGATTAAACAATTAAAGATACATTCGCTCTTTCTATTCCTTATTAGCTTGTTGTTTGTCTCTCTTATTCAAGTTCATGCGGACAGTAGAATGGGAAGTATTGATATTGACTATAAAGGAAGAACAGATAATCAGGAAGAGATTATCTTGTCTGGAGCTAAGTTTGAGATCATCCCCATTCAATATGTAGAGAATGAAAAATGGGTATGGCAATCTTCATTTGTGGATTGTGGTGTTTCACTTCATGATACAAGTGCTGAAGCTAGAAATAAACAGGCTAAACAGTTATTGGAATATGCTAGAAAAAAAGGTATTTCTGGAAATCAACAGCTTACAGATACTATGGGACATACTGTGTTTAGTAATTTAAATGAAGGTATGTATTTGATTACACAGATTGGTTCTGTAAAGAATGGAAATGATACATTTGAATCTGCACCATTTTTAGTTAGTGTTCCATCCGATATAGATGGATATCTCATGTATGATGTAAAGGTAGAACCAAAGGTGACATGGCTTACAAATAATGTGCCTCCTTCTGTTCCAGAAAAACCAAGTGAGAAGAATCCTCCAGAAGATACAAATACGGGTGTTCAAGTGAAAAAAACGATTTGGATTGTTCTTGCATTGTGTAGTTTTGGAATGATTGTTATTCTAGGCAAAAGATTAAAAAGTAGGAATTGATCCTACTTTTTTTTTAGATTATTGATGATAGTTGCTATTGCATTGATTTCAGAATTGCTTAGACCATCCACACTTATAAGCTTAGTAGACTTCTTATCTTTGTGATTTGAAAATAATACACCTGGTTCTACGTTGAATAGGCGACTTATTTCAATAATCGTATCTGTTGAAGGTGTACGTTCACCAAGTTCATATAGTGATATTGCTGCCTTACTAAGATTTAAACTATTGGCTAATTCAGCTTGTGACATATTTTGAGATAGTCTTAGCATTTTTATATTTGTACTTATGTTTTTCTTGTAGTCCATACAATTATTATATAGATTTACATTCATCCAATCAACGTTGTAAAAAATATTTTCGATTAGGCCCTGACAAATGAAATTACACTAGGTATACTTTAAATATACACTCGGTAAATTGAAAGGTGGAAGTTTATGAACAAAAAATGGATGAGTAGATATCAAGTAGCCGAAGAATATTATAATGATTTTGGAAGTTTGAATGGAATACCAAGTCGATCAACATTAGGTAAGTGGCTGACAGAACAAAAAAGATTAAAGTCTATTGATAAGTTGCAAGAAGAAAAAATTGCGTTATTAGAAGACATTGGTATACAGTGGGATACTGTCCGTGAGATTGAGTGGAAAATGTATTACCGACTTGTTAAAAACTATCATGAAAAATATGGCAACATCAATATTCCTTTTAACTTTAAAAAATATGATATTCGACTTGGCCAATGGATTTATCGTCAGCGCGTTGCATATTCTGCTAAAATGTCTGGTGACAAAGAATTAATTCGCCAAAAGAAAATTACGGATGAAGAGATTGCATTATTAAATGAATTAGGTATGGTCTGGGATTCGAATGAGATTAATAAGATGAATTCAATTCCTGAAATTATTGTTCGGTATTACGTAAAAAAATATTTTAAAGACACAGTTAAGTTATTAGCAAATGATTTTTTAAACACAGAATTAGATGTGTATATTCCTTCTAAAAGAATTGGAATTGAATATGATGGGGTGGCATGCATCTGTCTCTTATACACATCTGACGCTGCCGACGACTCCTTACGTGTAGA
>ENA-OZEM01000659-OZEM01000659.1-human-gut-metagenome-genome-assembly--contig:-NODE-659-length-14369-cov-4.572866_pt1 | contig 14369 bp, 15 predicted proteins | sample MGYA00245069_ERZ653611 | MGnify/ENA primary metagenome ERZ653611 (study PRJEB26926, sample SAMN06165006) | human gut metagenome | biome: ENVO:00009003; feature: ENVO:2100002; material: ENVO:00002003... | reverse complement strand
CGTGGGCTCGGAGATGTGTATAAGAGACAGCCTTAGAATACTGCGGTTCTGACGGTGCGGCGTTGTTGAGATATTTGTTCAAGTCCATTTACAGTGTTTTCTCCTTTCGCTTGATTTTTACGGGCATCTTCGGCATACGGTCTTTCGGCGGCTCAACCTTGCGGCGCAGGTAGGCGGTGATGTCGCTCAATTCCATGCGCACGCTGGGGAGCTCACCCTTGGCCCGAAGCTGATCGGCGCGCGGCGACAGCGAGTTTGCAAAAGATTTGCTGCTGTCGGAGAAAGGCTCGGACGGACTGGCGTTCTCCGAGCCCTGCGGAAAACCCATGTTGAACTTTTCCTCGTCTGCGCCGACCTCAAAATCTACCGCACCGTCCTCGGTCTGGACGCGCTCGGTTTCCGGAGCGGTTTCACCACGCTCCTGCTGCACAGTGTCGATAAGTTCTGCCGTGCCGGTGTCCACAATAGCCAGTTGCAGCTTATCGATGATGCGGTTGGCTTTGGAGGCATCATCCTGTAAAATGGCGATCTCAATGTGGTCGGGGTCCATCTTGTCACGGATGGGGCAAAACAGCAGCCCATGCGCTTTGGCGGCGCGGGCAAAATCGTGCATACGGTCTTTGTCTACCGTGAAAAATTTCAGCGGCTTCTGCTCTTTCAGCAAACGAATTAGGTGCGTTTTGCCGTGGGTCTTTTTGCTGTCGTGCAGCACTGCCTGTGCGAAAATGAAGAAGTTTTTCGCAGCGGTGCCGGAGATGCGCAGGGCAAACTCTGCACCCTCCAGCGAGTAGCGGACGACCTGGTCTGCGGGTTCAGAGCCGTAATTCATCTGGCATCACCGGCCTTTTCTTTGGGCGAGGGCAAGCGGCTGAACGAGTCCACACCGGGGATGAGGGCAAGGCTGCGCCCGCAGTCCCAATCTACATGGATTTGCCCAGCGTCGTCGATACATTCCACCGTGCCCATAGAACCGGGCGGCACGGGAAATTCATCTTCCATACAGCTGAGTTGCAGCCGGGTACCGGGCGGATACTTACGGCGCAGGTGTTCGATGTAGTCTTTGTTGGGATATTTCATAGGCAGTCTCCTTTCAAGATTACAGTGTCAAATCAATGTTGGGTAGACGGTCACGCTCGTGTTCCTGTTCGCGCTGTTGCTGTTCAGCGCGGTCACAGCGGGCTTCGGTGAGGTGCTGCTGCACCTCTAGGGAGTGTTCCGCGATTTTGCGGCAGAGCCGTTCTTCTTGGCGAAGCTGCTTTAGGGCGGTGTTGACCGATTCACATTGCGATTGTACATCATCGGTTTTGGGCAGTTGCTTACGCTTTGTCAGCAACTGCCTAATTTCTGTTTGCATGGCTTGTCGGTGAGTTTCCAGCTGTGCCAGCGTGTCAATGTTGTGCTTGGATAAGAATTCCATCTGCCGGATTCTCTGATCCAGCTTATAGGCATCCTGCCGCACGACATAGCTGGGGCGGCGCGGCTTGCGAGGGATCGCACCCAATTCGTATAGATAGCGATAATACAACGCCCGCAGCCCGGTCAGCTTGCGATGGGGCTTCTTCCCGCTGTGCAGACGGCCATGTTGAACGGAAGGAGCTTTTTCCACATACGGGCGATAGTTTTGTGGATACAGGATGCGCGTCTGGATGGCTTCTGGCGTGTACCGCTTGCCCAGCGTTTTGAAGCGAACAAAGCGCTCCTTTCCGGGCGGACGCAAAACGGGATACTTGCGCCCCATGCGGACTTCATACCCTTTGCGTTCCATTGCACTAAGAAATTGCCGCCATGTAAGGCTTTGTTGAATTGCTTCGCCCACATCCTGCCGGATGGCAGTGCGCCATGTGGGTTGGTTGTTTTCCTCAGCCCTCCACTTTTCATATTGCCGCTTTCCACGCAGCGCTTCCGGTGTTTCGATGATGGAAAGCCCATACTTTTGGCAGAGTGCATCCGAAAGGGCGCGTACTTCGGTATAGTAACTTTTACTGTTGCTGTGGTACTTCTTTCCATCCTCCAAGCTGACGGCGCTCCATACAATGTGGTTGTGGTAATGCTTAGTGTTCAAATGCGTTGTCACAATTGCTTGGTATTTCCCAAGCAATAGCTGTTCTGCAAATTCGACACCGATCTGGTGTGCAAGTTCTGGATTTACCTCCCCTTCTGCAAAACTCTGGACAAGATGGTATCCCTGCACACCGGTTTCTTTGTGCCAGCGAAGCGTATTCAATCGCATATCTTCAAAGGCGCTGGTGGTTGTGCAGCCCAGTCCTGTTTCAAAACAGGCTGATTCGGTTTTATCCCGGTTTGCCGCATAGTCCACAGCTTCTTCCAGAGATTTCGGTGTTGTTTTTTCTTTGTTCTGTACATAGTCCACTGTGCGATCAAGGCGGCGCACAGGGATCACGGATGTGTAGGCCATTTTTCATAGCGGCTCCTTTACCAGTTTTCTTTTACTTCCCGCCAAACCTCTTGGGTTAGCCGGGTCATTTCATCCACACTCCCCTGCCCCGCTGTTCCGGTACTGTTGGCACGGTGGGCAAGCTGATTTGCATTGTTGCACAGCCCTGCCACCTTGCGGAGCAGATCGGCGTGGTGCGTGCAGGGGCGCGGATGGATTTCTTTGCCTGCAATGAGCGTGCGCAGATATTCCTCTCGGTTCAGACTGCTGGTCGCGACCTGCCGATTCAAAAATGAAAGTTCTTTTTCATCGACATGGAACGAAACAACAAATCTACGTTTACGCACGGCAGGGGTTTGGGGCATCCCCAAAATGTGCGTCTGGTCGACCAGACGCTATGCTAGCAAAACACAACACCCCGCAAAACGGTTCATGACACAAGGTCGTCGCCCTCCGAAACGGCTTTCTTCAAACCGTCCAAGGTCGTGACAATGCGGTTATACTTCTGTGCCAAACCGATCTGTGCGTTGGTGGTAGCGTCCTGATTGCGGCTGCAGACCACCAGCATCGGGCAGCGCAGCAGCTTATCCCGCACAATGGCGGTGTATTCGCTGCGTTCCACGGCATCTTCCAGCACCAAATACTGGCTGTCCTGCAATTTGGGGCATACCGGCAGGTAGCCCAGCAGGTAGACTTCACGGCAATAATTGCGGAGATGTTTGGAGGTTGCGCCCTCACTGGCGCAGATAAAAGCCCAAGGTCGTTTCATTTTCGTGTTTCCTTTCTGAATTTCGGGAGTGAATCAGATTTGATTCACTTTTCGGTATCTCTTGCAAAATAGTGAATCAGAACTGATTCACTCGGCATTTTCATCGGCTGCAAGGGCAGTTTTCAGCCGTTCTGCACTGCGCCTGAAGTAGGCGTCCGACATTTCAATGCCGACAGCCTCATAGCCTTCCTGCACAGCGGCCAGCACGGTGGTGCCCGCCCCGGCAAAGGGGTCAAGGATGCGCCCGCCCGGCTCGCAGATCTGCACCACATCCCGCATAAGCTGCAAGGGCTTTTCGGTGACATGGATGCGGTTCTGCGGGTTCGGGTATCGGAACACGCCCGGCAGACACCCAACATTTCTCTCAAGCGGCATTTTGCCGTTCGACCCCCACACAATGTACTCGGACTGCTGACGAAAGCGTCCTTTCTGCGGGCGGCTGGCGACTTTATCCCACACCGCCACACCGCGCCAGGTCCAGCCTGCCCACTGCAAAGCCAGCGTCATGGCGGGCAGCTGCCTCCAATCGATGAACAGGCAGACGGGCGCACCGGGCTTGGCAATGCGGCGGGCATCCTGCAGCCATGCCGCCGTCCAGAACATCCAACTCAGCTGATCCATCTGGTCGGAATCGAAGTCGGGCAGCGCCTTTTCTTTGCTCATGCTGCTGTACTTTTCGTTGGTGCTGCGGTTCTTGGTGGTCTGGCTGCTGCCGCCGCTGGCATAGGGCGGGTCGGTGATGATGGCATCGAAGCTGTTCGGTTCAAGCTGACGGAGGATTTGCAGGGAATCCCCGTGCAAAATCGACCAGCGGTCACCGCCGCAGTGTTCGGGCATCCGGAAATCCGGGTTGAGAATGTTGAGCGTTTCGGGAGTGTTCGTCAAAGGCATCTTCCTTTCGTTTTATCGTTCAAAATCATGGGTACGGGGTTCTTTCGAGGGCGGTGTCCGGCTGGCTGTCTGCACAGAAACACGGTCATCTTCGAGTACAAAGCAGTCCTGCGTCCTGTTGTCGAGCTTGGTGCCGGGCAGAACAACGGCATTGCCGCGGCAGACTACATTGCCGGAGATTTCGCCATAGATGCGGGCGCTGCCGTCAATGATCGGTGCGCACAAGGTCTGCTCATCCTGCCGAATCACGGCATAACCGCAGACACAGCTTTTTCCCGTGAGCAGTCCGCCGCAGACGATGGCATCATCCTGCACAGTGGCATCCCCCATTACGGTGGCGTTCTTTCCGACATAAGCACAGCCCTTTGCAACGGCGTGATCTGTAAGGATGGCGTCACCGCAGACAACTGCATTTTCACAGGCGATGGCATCCGCTGAAATCCACGCGCGACCAGCTTGGTCGAGGTTATCGCGGCTTTCCACATAGCCGCCGAGCATCCCGGCAAGGACATCCTCGGTCAGATCCGTCACCGCACGGATACGGTGCAGGTTGGGGTTGTCCGGATGGGCAATGTCGGTGATCTCGTATTTCTTCATCTGGCATCACCTCGGTCACGCTTGGGCGTAGGGCTGGGCGACAGTTCGGTTTCCACATACTCGGAAACGATGCTGAGTGCTTTCTGGTAGCTGTCGCAGGACATAACGCGGTCACGCATTTCTTTGGCTTTGTCACCTTGCCCGCTATTTTTCAGCAGGCGCGAGGCTCGACCCATGATGGCGAAAATGTTGCCGTCCTGCCCAATCAGCTGCATCTTGGGCTTCTTGGGACGGTTCATCAGTTTTTTGAACTCTGTCATATCCGGCACATCGCGTTTCAGTTCAAAATCGTGATCCTGCCAGAAATGGACATACAGCTTGCCGTCCCCAACATCGATTTCCCGCTGCTCAAAGCCCTCGCCCCAGCCGTCGCTGTACTGACCGGAAATATATGCGCAGAACACGGCCTGTTCCTCGGCGGTAAGCGGTGCGTCCGTATCGACCCACAGGGAGCCGACCAGTTCACCGTTCACCTCGTCCACCGTGGGAATGGCGCGGACGACCTTGCGGCGGACGGAATCGTCCTCACGGTAATATCGCATCAGGTCGCCGTAAAAATCTTTGACATCCTCGTAGATGGCATCGCGGATAACATCGCGGTAGCCGGTCAATTCCTTGCCGGTGTAAGGGATACCCTCGTATTCGCTGTAGTCATCGTCCAAATCCTCGGTGTCATTCGGGAAAAAGTCCGCAGTCAAGGGAGAATAAAATTTCATCTGCAAATTGCATCACCTCAATTTCTGCCGCACAGGTCATGGTCGATCTGCGCGGCATAGTAATTTTCTATCGTCAGCGGCGCATTGTAGAGCGCCGCCAGTAAGTATTGCTTGATGTTTCGGATGCGGGGCGGGTTGTCCTTGAGGCAATCCAGAACATACTGGATGTGTTCCGCGTTCAGCTTGAGAAATCTGGATTTTACTACCTCTGCAGGCATATTTTCGCCAGCGATACGGATAGCAGCCCGTTTGGAGCAAACCACATCCAGCATCAACTCCACCAGTTCATCCAATCGCATCGTATCCATCGGGTTATTCTGCGCCAAAATCGGATACTCGATATTTTTCAGCAGCAGGGCGCGGTACTCTGTCCGCTGGCCCGCCGCGCGGATAGGATTCGATACGTTATTTGTTTCTTCTTTCTTTATTTCTTTAGTATTTAATTGTGCAGGATTTTCCTGTACAGGTTTTTCCCGTTTAGGCTCTGTCTGTTTTGGTTGGGCACAGCTAGGCTCGTCCTGTTCCGGGGGCTGCGGCTGCTCTAAAACCGTGTACTCCATACCGCGCATCTGACCGTTCTTGTCGCGGATGCGGCGGCGGATAATATACCCCGCCGCTTCTAACTCGCGCACGGTGGCACACACGCTGTCCACGCCCTCTTTGCAGATGGACGCCAACCCGCGCGTGGTATAATCCCAATCTTCGGGCAGAGACAGCATCAAAGATAAAAGCCCCTTCGCCTTGAGCGAAAGAGCCTTGTTGCGCAGATGATGGTTGGACATAATGGTATAATTTTGCGTCTTTTGTACACGGAACACAGCCATAACGATTTACCTCCTGTTTATGCCCTATAAGTGGGCGAACGATTTCTAACTTTCATGTTGATTTCTCTCTATCGGCAAACTGCGCGGTGGGCGGCAGTTCTTGCCATCAGGTTGTTTTTTGCCATATCAGCGTAATCTCCATTCTCGATGTTGGGCGGAAGGTCATGCACGGCGTAGCGGTCAGCATAGATTTTCCGGATGCCGACACTCGCCACGCGCCCTTTGGCATCGTTGTCCAGCCGCAGTTCTATCGTGGTGATCTCCGGGTGCTGGCGCAGAAATTCCTGCAAGGCCAGCGGCTCCTTGCCGGAGGACGAGACCCCGCCCAGCGACAGACGGTATTTGTCCGCAGCATCCCCGCAGAGCGTCATCTCTGCCATGGCATCTATAGCGGCTTCAAACACCGCCACGGTGGTGCCGGGCTGCATCGGCGGAATGCAGAAGCCGTATTGTTTCTGACTGCCCGGTGCTTCGCGCTTGAATGGTTTCCCATAGTCATAAATACCGCGCAGAGCCGCATATTTCGGCACGCCCTGTGGGTCTTTTCCCAAGAAAACACAGTTGTGATATTCTGCACTTTCGTACAGAATTTTTCTCGCAATGCAGTAGCGAATCGTGGGCAGTGAGATGCCGCGCCCCAGCAGATACCGCGTTACGCGGTCATTGGTGGGTGCTTTTCGGGGGAGTTTAAACTGTGGGCGCTCGCGCTCCACCGCTTCATGCTGTACTGGGATGTACATCGGGCTTCCCTCACACAGCAGCCGCACCGCCTCCACAAACGGTACACCTTCCACATAAATCAAATATTTCAGCGCCGACTTGCCGCCAATGTCGCGGCTTTTCCAGTGCCAGACACTGGATTCGCCGTTTATCTTGAAGCTGTCATGCTCCGCAAGCTGGTACTCACCCCGCGCACTGCTTTTCACCAGCGAACCGGGGCGGTACCGCCGCAGAAATTCTATCGCCGTCATCCGGTTGGCGGCATGGATCTGTTCTTTACTGACGCGCGGCAATTACACAATGTAAGCGGCGAGATCGCTCATATGTTCAACATTTTCCCACGGAAAATCCTCGCGCCCGAAGTGACCGCCCGCCGCCGTGCGGCTGTAAATGGGGTTCAGCAGGTTCAACTGCTTGATTATGCCCGCAGGGGTCAGGTCATACGCCTTGCGCACAGCGGCCGACAGGCAGTCATCCTCGCAGATGCCGGTGCCGAAGGTGTTCACATCCACCATGACAGGGTCTTTTTCCCCGATGGCATACGCCAGCGTGACCTGACAACGATTGGCAAGATGGGCGGCGACCATGTTTTTGGCAATGTACCGCGCCATATATGCGCCGCTGCGGTCTACCTTGGTGGCATCCTTGCCGCTGAACGCACCGCCGCCGTGGGGCGCAAATGTGCCGTAGCTGTCCACCATGAGCTTGCGCCCGGTCAAGCCGGTATCGGCATCCGGGCCGCCCTGCACAAACTTGCCGCTGGGATTCAGGATGATTTCCGCGTCATCGGCGGGCATACCGTCAAAGGCCAGCGGGAACACATACTCGTCCAACAAATCTGCCAGCTTATTGATGTCGGTGTCCTCCTTGTGCTGGACAGAAACGACCACTGTGGTGATGCGCACAGGCGTGTCGCCGTTGTATTCCATCGTGACCTGCACCTTGCCGTCCGGGCCGATGTCGGGGATAACGCCGGTCATGCGGGAGATTTCCAACAGCGTTACAAGGCGCTGCGCCGCCACCACAGGCATGGGCAGATATTCGGGCGTTTCGTTGCAGGCGTAGCCAACCATAACCCCCTGATCGCCCGCACCGAGGGTGTCCTCGTCCTCTCCCTCAGCCAATTCCGGCTCGACAGCGCCCGCAATGTCGGGGCTTTGGTCGTGGATGTAGCAGTCGATTTGGTACGCCTTCGGGTCATAGCCGACATCCCGCAGGGTGTCGCGGACGATGTTGAACACATCCGGCTTAGCGCTGGTCGTGATTTCGCCAGCCACAATGATGTGACCGTGGGTTGCCATTACCTCACAGGCCACGCGGCTGGCGGGATCATGCTGCAGACAGGCGTCCAGCACGCTGTCGGCAATAAGGTCGCACAGCTTGTCGGGATGACCGCGCATAACGGATTCTGCGGTGTAAAAACGGGGATGCTCGTTTTCCTGCATGGTTTCGGGTTTTTCAAAAATGTCGTTCATAGGTGTTTTCTCCTTATCTTTCGTAGCTTTCTTTTGTGTTCGGCGGCGGGGTCATAATACGGGCGTATTCTTCCGGGGTGGTGTGTTCCACACACAGGGTCTTGCCCAGCAGGAAAAACAGCTGCGGATCGTGGTACATTTCTTCGTAGTGCTTCATCTGCTGCGGGGTAAGGTCAGTAAAATCGTTGCTGGTCAGCCCGCAGACGAAAAACGTGCCATGGATGATGTCATAGTCGCCCAGCATACGGTTCAGCGGCAGGTTTTCTGCAATGCCGTTGTCATTACAAACGTTATGTGGTGCACCACATAACGTTTGTAATGCGTAGTTATATGTTATGTGTAGCATAATTGACATCTCCTTTCGTACCTCCTGATTTCATTTGTATTTTAGCCGGTAGCTTTTTGTGATACTCTACATAATGTAGAGACACAATGCTCTGCAAATAACATCAGGAGGTTTTATAATGTCTGAAGCAACAATACCAATCAAGGAATTGATGGAAAAGACCGAGCAATGGCTACTCGGTCAGGGTTACAAGAAAAGTACTCTTGGGTTTTATAGAGCTACATGGAACAGATTTCTTTCGTATTCAGCCTCTCCCGCTTATAGCCGTGAAACTGCAGAGCAGTTTTTGCTTCAATACTTCGGAGTCGATGTCCACGCTATAGATCAGACTCTTGACGGTCGAATGCGCCATGCACGGCGTCACATGAATGCATTGGACGAGATTTTTCGCACGGGAACAGTGTGCCGCCGTAAAGTTTATGGCGTTGCTTCTATTGATGACGATTGTTTCGATAAGTTTTTTTCCGACTACTTGAGTTATTGCAAAATGCAGAATTTTTCGAGATCGTGGATGGACAACACAATAGCAGCATTGAGGCTTTTCTTGCTTGCTGTTCATTCATCAAACACACAGAACATCAAAAGCATAAATGCGGAGACTATCAACTGTTTTTCCACGGCTATGAGCAATGCTTCAGAAATATGCATGAATGTTCGTAGAGCAAGATGCCGACAAGTTGGTGCTTACCTGCACTGGCTTTATGACCACAAATATACGGATTTGGATTATTCCCTTCAACTCCCAAACTTCAAACGCACTGCACCCCAGATTCCACAGGTATGGAGTCCTGAAGAGATCGACAAGATTCTTGCAGTCATCGATACTGCCAATCCAGTTGGAAGGCGGAATTACGCGATTTTTCTGCTTCTTGCAAGAACAGGGTTAAGGATAAGCGACGTTTTGGGACTCAAATTTTCAAATATTAACTGGAAGGAAAACTGCATTTCACTTTCTCAGCAGAAGACAGGGAACGCCTTGAGTCTGCCACTCAGCAAAGAGCTAGGTATGGCGATTATTTCTTATTTGCAAGATGGCCGCCCACAGTCCTCCTCGGCTTTTATCTTTCTGAGCCATAACGCACCGTTTCAGCCATTGGGTGAGCATAACAATTTCAATCCGGAATTTCATAAGTATTTACGCAGAGCAGGGATTGCTATCCCAACAAAGAGGCACACAGGCGTACACACTATCCGCCATTCGTTTGCCACAAATATGCTGAGAAAAGGCACTCCGGTGCAGGATGTGTCCCAAATCCTCGGTCACAGTAACATCAGTGTAACAGAAACCTACTTGCGGGTCGATATTGAACATATGCGGTTATGTTCGCTGAGTTTGGAGGGATTACTATGAAACAATTTACTTTCACAAGCCAGCTTGCGCCAATAATATGGAAATATCTGGAATCTCGACAAAATGAGGGATATACCTCCGTGCATTGCGGCTATTATATGCAGGAACTGGACTGCCTTTCAAAGGAACTCTCGGATGCCCCCGTGGTGACAAAAGAGCTTATTGACGCATGGGATTTATTAAAGCCATATCTTTCAAACCGTTCGAAAATAGTCAGACATAATGCGATACGCGCTTTTGCAAAATTTGCATACACGCAGGACGGAATCTCCTATGTCCCGGATACCAGCAAACTAAAGAACAGTTCGACTTTTACCCCGCATATATTTACTGTTGAAGAAATACGGCGATTATTATATGCAGCAGATAATCTGCCGGTCAGGAATAATGCGCCAACAAGGCATCTGGTCATACCTGCTGTTATCCGGCTTTTATATTGCTGTGGTTTTCGTATAGGTGAGGTGCTCCGGCTAAGAGTGAAGGATGTCGATTTGGATACAGGCATTATTACTGTACACAACGGGAAAGGAGGTAAGGATAGACTTGTCCCTGTCCACAATAGCGTAATAGAGTATCTCCGAAGCTACTCTGCTCAGTTACCAGATGAAAGAGAATGGTTCTTTCCATCTGCTTGTGGCCATTATTCTATTAAAACAATCTATGATAATTTTCGCGAGCTGCTATTCGCATGCAATATTCCTCACACCGGCAATGGCCCTCGTGTGCATGATTTTCGGCATACATTCGCAGTTCATACACTGGAAAAACAACTTTCTGATGGGTATGATCCCATGGTAATCGTTCCTCGCCTTGCCGCGTATTTGGGACATAAGAGTTACCGTGAAACCTGTTGGTATATTCACCTGACGGTTGCTTCGTTCCCGGAACTTTCCCAAAAACTTGACAGAGCATTTGTCGGCATTATTCCGGTTGGAGGTGAGACGGATGAGGAAAACTGACTTTACCAAAGCACTGACCGAGTATTTCTCAATCTATCTGCCTACTACATGCGGGGTGAGTCCCAATACCACCAATTCATACAGAGATACTTTCAAGCAACTCCTTCTATTTTTTCAAGAAAAGAAAGGCATCTCCGCAAATTATATAGAATTGCGCTATCTGAATATGGAACTTGTTTCTGAATTTCTGGATTGGTTAGAAACATCCCGCCATATTGCGGTTACAACAAGAAACCAGCGACTTGCCGCCATAAAGGCCTTTGCTCATTTTGTACAGTACAAGTTTCCGGAAAACATAGAAAACTGCGTTGACATTATTAATCTGCGACCCAAAAAGTACGAAAAGGCATTGATACCGTTTTTGACGGAGGATGATCTGTCACTTCTTCTGTCCCAACCAGATGCATCTACCCGACAAGGGCTCCGAGATTTGACACTTCTTGCACTACTGTATGACTCTGGCGCACGGGTACAGGAATTGGTGGATCTTAGGCTGAAAGATGTCCGTCTAACACACCCCCCAATGGTTATTCTAACTGGAAAAGGACGAAAAGTTCGTCAGGTTCCCCTGATGAAGGATACCTGCAAACTGTTGGACAGATATATCCGCAGCTTTCATTCCGATTCTCAGTCTCAGATGATTCCGCTATTTTATAATGCAAAAAAGCAGGCTTTATCTCGCTATGGAGTCACCTATATTCTGAAGAAGTATGCGGCAAAGGCATCTCCGGTACTTGAACCACAGAATATATCTCCTCATGTATTACGCCACACCAAAGCCATGCACTTGCTGCGAGCTGGTGTTAACATGATATATATTCGAGATTTTCTTGGGCATGCAGACATCTCTACAACAGAGGTTTACGCTCGCATCGATGCAGAGATGAAGCGAAAAGTATTTGAGGAGAAAGTGCCGAATTACACACCCAATACCACAATGCCTTGGGAGGAGGATGAAGATTTATTGCAATGGTTAACACAATTTGGAAAGAAAACTTTCTGATTATGTGTAGTAAATTATGCTTAAACGCCCGGGATTCTGGGCATTTTGCTCAATTACTACTCATTTGTAGGAACTACTCATTACAGACGATACAGGCGCTATCCCGCCAAGGGTACACGGCCTCGATGGTGCCGCCGACAACTGCCTGCTCGGCTTCAAGGGTGTGTTCAATGTCGGCTTCGCGGGGGTATTTTCCGGGTTCAACGATCAGAACTTTCATCGGCATCCTCCTCATCAGAAGTTTCTTTCAGCGCATTTTTCTGCCTAACGGTCAGCAGCACGATACCTGTCGCAGACGCAAGAGACACGACCACAATAGCCAGCAGTGGGAAACCATCTCCCGTCCGCGGGAGGGTCTGCACCTTATGCGGCGTAATAACCGGCGTAGGCGCAGGTGTAGGTGCCGGGGTTGCAGCGGGCGTCGGCTGCGGTGTGGGAGCCGGAGTCGGTGTGGGCGTGTCCTCACGGGGTGTAGCTTCGTCAATCATCTGAATCAGGCGTTTGTCGGCGCGCACCCATTCGGCATCGGCATTTTTGCGGACGAACAGACAAACACTTTCGTCTGCCTTCTGTACTTTGAACTGTACTGATTCGGCAATTTCAAAGCCGGCCGGGGCGGCATCTTCGGTTAGGATGTAGATGTACTCCTTAGTTTCGCCTGACAGTTTGATAAATTCATCCGAGATGGGAACACTATGCGTTTTGTAGTCGGTTGTCCAAGTGTCGACGACCTCATCATTCGCATCACGGATCGTCAGAGTGGCACCCGGCAGCAGATTACCCGCAATGTCGGTCTTGTCGATATCCAGCACAGGCGCGTCCTGCATAATGACGGTGGCATCGTCGAGTTTTACCCAATCACCGTCGGATTTCACATAGACTATATTGCTTTGTTCGCTACCATCCTGCACCAGCTCGAACACGATGCTTTCGGCTTCGGTGTAACCATCCGGGGCGCGAGTTTCGGTCAGGGTGTACGCTTTTTCCAGCTCCAGACCTCGCACGGTGTGCGGCACTTTGCCGGAGGTCCAGCCCTCTACCAGATTGCCGTCTGCATCGCGGATTTCCAGCTTTGCACCGGGTAGTTCCTTGCCGTTGGTGATATCCTGCTTGGAAATGTCCACACTGGTGCGCAGGTTGGTGTTTGTACCATCTACGATTTGCCATGCAATCTGCTGACCTTCATAGGTGAACTCTACATCCACAGGGGTGCTGTCCAGCAGGTAACCCGCAGGGGCGGTGATTTCCACAATGCGGTATCTGCCGCTGTTCTCGCGGCTGGTGCTTCGCGGACCTGCAGGGTCAATGTAATATTCGCCGCGAATCGGCACGTCCACATCAAACCAAGTAAAGCCGCTGGCGTTGGTTGTGCTACTGGTGGCCAGCTTTGTACCGGCGTCCAGCAGCTTCATACCGTCTGCGGAGAAAATGTCATCCACGGTGTAGAGTTCATACACCGCACCGGGCAGATAGGTCAGCGCCTCTCGGTCCTGCTTGTAAATGCCTACACCGATTTTGCTGACCTTATCGCCGGGCTTTTCGGGAACAGGCAGCACACGGGCATTTTCAAACACAAGTGTCTGCCCATTCTTGTGGGCATCCGAGGCATCCTTGACATTCACAATGCTGTACGAACATTCCTTGTCGCCGTCCTGCTCGTGGCCGACAATAGTTTTTGCCAGCACAATGTCGTTTTTCTGGTTATCCCAGCCAAATTCGACCGTGTAGCTCTGGTTTGTCAGGATAAAGCCGTAAGGTGCTTTTACCTCGGTAACAGTATACTTGCCCAGCGGCAGGGTCACGGTGACTTCGCCTTTGGTGCCATCATGGGTAATTTTCAAGAAATCATAGGTTGCCTGCGTGCGGGTGGGACTGAATTTCACTTCATCCACCTGACCCTCCGCACCAGTGGTAACGGTGGCGACAAGGTCACCGTCCTTATACCAGTAGGTGCCTTGGCGGTCTGGTGTGGCAATGTCGGCTGCAGCGTGAATTTCGTACACCGCACCAGCAAGGTTGTCCTGCGTGTAGATGAACTGACCGTCCTTATAGCCAGTCAGCACATTGCCCAGCTTACGAATGGTAAGCTGACCGAGGGTTTCGTGGTTGCAGTATTTCTCCGTGACGATGTACTCATCCATGTCGTTGGTGGCGTTGCCCACGACCTGCCAGACGCGGTCGGACTTGATTTCAAACTCCACCGAGTAGGCAGGATCGTTGAAATAGCCTTCCGGGCCTTGCAGTTCTTCAATCAAATATCTGCCCAGCGGCAGTTTTTCGGGTGTTTTCATAAGGCCGTCTACCTGTCTCTTATACACATCTG
>ENA-OZEM01000651-OZEM01000651.1-human-gut-metagenome-genome-assembly--contig:-NODE-651-length-14480-cov-7.708007_pt1 | contig 14480 bp, 14 predicted proteins | sample MGYA00245069_ERZ653611 | MGnify/ENA primary metagenome ERZ653611 (study PRJEB26926, sample SAMN06165006) | human gut metagenome | biome: ENVO:00009003; feature: ENVO:2100002; material: ENVO:00002003... | reverse complement strand
GAGATCTGCGCATGTCTCGTGGGCTCGGAGATGTGTATAAGAGACAGGTCTTCTATTACTTGGGAATTGTACTAGAAGAAGACGAAGATAAATCTATATGTGTTGCTAAAATCAAATCCGGTTTCTTAAATCAAAATGAAACTGTTATTGCAGCACAAACACATAAATCCTCTATTTCTTTTGCGCTATATTCTAAAGAAGGTATCATTAAACAGAAATCTAGTGAAAAGACACTTAATCTAATTCTTGAAAGATTAAAAAATCCTAAAGCATCAAAAAAGAATAGGAAGAAAATCTTTGGCTCAATACTGATTGATATTTTACTAGGTTTAGGAATATTTATTGTTCCTAAATTATTCTCACTTAATAAGGCTACAGAATTAACTAAAGCTTATAACACTACAATCCGTGAATATAACAATTCTATTGATGACTATAACGCATTAGCCAAACAGGCTGATTTAAGTAATGTTGATAATTTCATTGTGGAAGTGTATTTTCCCCTTTAATTACTTCCGTTTAGATGCTCGAAAACCGCATGTTTTCGTTTATTTTTCCCCGTTATTCACTTCCCTTTCCGAAATTCACTATGGAAATGAGAGCTTTTGTATCAGGGAACCTTTGATTCCGATTTTCCACAATCTCTTTTGATTTTTTCCCCGGCAGCAAATTTCTTTTCCTGAAGGCTGGTTTGGTTTTTCAAAGGATATTTTTGAAGGTAGAAATCAGAAAATCTGCGATGTAGAAAAAGGCCCGCCAAACCGACAGACCTTCCTCTTTAAAAGCGTTTACTTATTCACATACTTTGTTGCTTCGTCACGAGAAAGTCCATATGATTCCATAAGTTCTTTTATGATCTCTTCATCCGAAAAACTATGCTTTCTAAATGATGATACTAAAATCTTTATGGAATTGATTCTTTCTTCCGCTACTGCTTTTTCCATTACATCACACATCCTAATGTCCTCCTTCTTTTCTGTTTCAGAAATCTGTTCTATGTAAAAAGATATGAATTAGAAAAAGGCATGCTAAACGGCAGACCTTCCACTTTAACATTGTTACGTTGGTTTTTCTTATTGCGTTATTTTTCCGGGAAGTTGTAACCGCACAAAATCATTCGATTTTTCAGCTCTTCCACAGTAATTCCAAGGCGCTTAGAACCAACTTCAGGAGTTAAAAGCAAATCTTGAACTAAACTGTATATCATAAGATTACCGCCTTCTGCACGACCTTCTATCATACTTTTTTGCTTCATTTCATTCAATGCGTTACACACAATCGTCCTACCTCCTTCTTTTTTTCCGTAAAGACTTGGTTCACCGGTTAATATAGCCGTAAGATTCCATATCGAGTTTGATATACGTCTTCTCCTTCCATTCTTGTATTGTTACATCTATAATGTGTCAGAAAATCTGCGATGTAGAAAAAGGCCTGCTAAACGGCAGACCTTCCACTTTAAAAACGTTTACTTATTCACATACTTTGTTGCTTCGTCACGAGAAAAATTGAATTTTTCCATAACTTTTTCAATAATAGCTTCACTTGAAATGCCGAACTCTTCAAGCGAAGATATTAAAACCTTTATTGAATTGATTCTTTCTTCTTCACGAACTTCCTCTTTGCCCTTATTTACTGCTTTTTCCATTACATCACACATCTTAATGTCCTCCTTCTTTTCTGTTTCAGAAAATTTTACATTATACCTGTCGTCTCCGGTCAGCACCTGCAGAAGTTTCAACATTTCGTCTACATGCTTTATTTTGTGCTCATCCGGCACATAGTCTTTGTTTTTCCTTTTCTGAACAAAGAAATCTGCAACTATTCGAAAATCACTTTGGAACATCTGCACCGTTTCATCATCTAAAAAAGCAATGTTAAAGATATTTGCCTTGTAGTCATTTACATATGGCTCCAGTTCCTTTGGAATATCAATAACCCCTTTCAGATTATGAGGTGATGACCATTCTTTCATCCCAAAGTGAAGTACCAGTGACACGACCGGAACAATGGGATTCTCATCATTTTCCGACAACAGCTGCCGTCGGTAAGAAGCTCCATCGTAGCTAAAAACTCTTAATGGCATATATTTCTCTTCTGCAGTCTGGTTTTCCAGTCCACAGATTGCAACAAGAACGTTACCCTCCTGCCAATATTTAGCCACATCCCTTTCCTGTTCATGCAGTTTGCCTGCCTCGGCTTTATATTGTGATTTTACCTTTGTTTCTTTCAATGATTCTTCTTTCACGATCCGATTTCCGCGAAATAAAAGAACATTGACAATGTCTGCGAAGACGTCATTATAGTCTTCCAGAAGTTTTTCTGTTATGTCTTTTTGTCCCATAGATTGTTATCCTTTCCCTAATCTGATGTAAAAAACAATCAGGGAAAGCTCATAGGCATCCCTGATCTAAAGTTTCAGGGATTCCCCTATTCTGCTGGATTTATATTTATTCTTCTTATCCTTATCATACAAAATATTATTTGTATCGTCAACCAGTTCACGATTGACAGAATATTAGAATCCTTCCAGCGTTTTTGTTGCATTATGTTGTAATCATAGTCGTTTCCTCCTTTTTCTGACTCCATTTTTTCTATGCTTCATTTATAATATGTCAGATAATTTCCATCGTAGAAAAAAGGCTCAATGAACGGCAGAACCTTCCACTTTTAACTAAATGCTATTCCATGGCTTTGTCGATAATTTGCTACCATAAGTTGCCCCTCACTTTTTTATATCTGTTCTTACCTTTTATACATGTCAGAATATCAAAAATACTTATTTCTTCCATACAGCAAAAAAGAACCAGCTTTTGAAACCAGCGTCTTAATCTTATGGATGCCCTACCATCCCTCGTTTGAAATTCGTATACTGTACATTCTTTACAATCACACCATCAGGAAATCGCACATCCATATCCTCGCTTTTACGATACGAAATAATCTCTGCTTCAAGTCCGCATTTCATAATTCTCTTTTCGCCGATACGGAACTTCCCTCTATTTCTTCTGGAGTCCTGCGGCCTTGCAACACGCCCTTCCGTAAAATTTTTGTAATCAATATGCTCCGCAACCGAACCGTCCTCAAAAAGAACATCCATATCTATATGTTTTCGATATGCAATAATTGTAGCTTTGAGCCCATTGTTCATAATACCTGTTTCTCCGACACGATCAATCGGAGGCCTGATGGACCCGTTTAAAAATTCTTTATATGCTGCATGCCTGGCAATATAGCCATCTTCAAACCTAACATCAATATCGGCATAAGCTCCATACCGAATAATCTCAGCTTCAAGCCCGCAGTTCATGGTTCTCTTTTCTCCAAGTCTGCGCTTTGCCTGTTCTTCAGGTGTGTCATCGGGACGGCCGATCATTCCTAACTTAAAATTCGTATAAGTCGTGTGTTTGGCAACAGCTCCATCCTCAAACTCTACATCTAAATCCATCGAAGACCGATAAGCAATAATCCTGCATGTTTCACCACTATTCATTGTGGCTTTCCTGCCGATTCTGTCCCGATACTTATAATTGCACTTGTCACATAACTGTCTTTTTGTAAGACCACGAGCATTCAGCGGCAGCATATATTCCCTTCCGCATGGTCTGTGACGGATTCTGACATGAGCTTCATCCTCGTATCCAGTCACCTCGTATTCTCCGTTCCAGGAAAGATCTATTCTTTTCTGCAGCAGCTCCAGGCCATCATATTTCCTCTCGCATATCGGACATTCATATCCATAAGACCTGGCCAGGCCGAAGGAATGGTAAATCGTCCCGCAGTGCGGACATGTATTGCTTGCAATCTGACATCCTTCTTTTTCTCTTCCTTTGATCTGCTCTATGAACTCGTCAGGCTCATACTTTTCACAGAAAGCTTTGATAATGCAGTTAATTGTCAGCCTGTCCAGTATCAATCGTCCGGTCTTCGTACCGGCAAGCAGGTCTTTTATATCATCTAACGTGACTTTTGGCTGATGCAGATAAACCTGGTAGAGGAATTTCGCATACCGGAGGCTTTCTTCATCTGCTGGAACAACCGGTTTATCGCTGTCATAGATTGAGTAAATCTGTAACCTGCAGCCATGCTTTGCACAGGCTGTTACACCATGGAGCGAATGCCACGCTCTGATATAGGGACGTCTCCCGTTTGCCATGTCTTCAGCCAGGCATTCCGGACAGCACCTCAGTACTTTGCAATGATTCTTTTTATTGCCTGGAATCATATGAAAATCTTCCGCCTGCCGGATGACCTGCTCTGCCACAAGAACATTCATGCTTTCATTACGAAACGGCATCATCGTGCAGAATTCTGAGTGCCTCGACATAATCTCTTCCAGCGTCGGAAACTTATCACCTTCATATTTTCTACAGATATTCTCAAGCTCTAACAATTCCGCACTTCCCTCTAAAGTAACAGAGAAAGCCTTTTTTGACATTCCGTTAACTGAAAACAAAGCTTCCAGCCATGACACAATGTTCTCATCCGGATATATCCGAAACCATATTGGAAACCTGTATTTGTTCAATCGTATACACCCCTTTCTTTCATCTCTTTACATACCCATGATTCACCAGATCCTGCAGGATATTTCTTTCTTCCCTGGTAATTGTCCTGCCCTCGAATCCATCTTCGGAAGCGGTCCAGCAGCCTTTCTCATCAACGCCTGCCTTCACAGCATCATAGATTCTTATTCGGATGCTCTTTGGTAATCTCATAATCTTCTCCTTTTTTACAATCCCCGCTTCTCACTGGAAACGGAGGATATTTCCTGCTCATTCATAGCTTTTTTCAAAGCTGTAAGCCCCTGGCTTGTCTCTCTGTCAATCGCAGCTGCATCGCTTTTCCCTTTCTTCGCCTGATTAGCTGTGGCGGTATTTTTACGTTTCACCTTTGCGTTTGCCTTTTTCAATATTTCCATAGCCTTCTGTGCAAGAAACTTCGAAGGGTGATCCAGGATATCCGGTTCCTTATCGATTGCCTGTCTGATTGCGCGGTTAATCTGCGTTTCAGTATAATTTGAAGTGTCGCTGATTGACTGGAAAGCTCTGCTGCGGACCGCTTCTCTTTTTCTGGTCAGTTCGCCCGCTGCCATCATATCGAACAGCCTTCCTTTTTCTTCGTCATTTTCCGTAGCGACCTCTTTAGCCTGCCTTGCATAGAGCTTTGTAATATACTCGTGATACTGTGCATCTTCCGGATCATCAGGATCAGCGAGCAGTTTTCGAAGTGTTTCCATGTCCCTCCCAATCGTTTTCTCGATGAATGGCACATCAATCGGCTCCTTGCGCTTCTCGATTACATCCTTCGTCTGTATAGTAATCACGATGTATTTCAGGAGTGCGATATTCCTGGATGAATGGTACATGAGAAGTTCCTCGATTTCTGTTGTGAACGGACTTTCCACGTTCCCGAACTGATATCCCCAAAGTGTCTTGATTGCATTCTCAAACAAACGTACATTATTCTTCGTAACCTCGTCTGCATTGATAATGTTTTTTGCTACGCGCCTGTTAAGCCTGTCATATTCCAGTACTGCTCTATATCCGTCATCGTTACCAATGAGTCCGAACTGCGCCCCGGTTGCCTGTGTGATACTTACAATGTCCTCGATGTTCTTCTTTTTTGGCGAGAAATCAAGGAACTGTACTTCATCTACGATGATGAGTCCGACATGATAGAGTTCGATCCATTTCTTTACAAGCCCTTCTGTTGCAGAGATACTCTTGGCCCCAACGGCACTTCTTCTATGGTAATCTCCGGTATCCAGAAATCTGTCAAATGCTGCGGCAATGGATTCAAACACGTCTCTGATATCTTTTCTGAGCGCTGTCACCATGACGATGGGGATCTGTACATAGCTGCAGTCCTCAAACTCATGATAGATTACATTAGGATACATGCGACACGCTAAGTTCACAGCCATAGTCTTTCCGCATCCGGTCTTCCCATGAAGCAGAAATCCAATCGGGCTTGGGGCCTCCAGCTTCTGATACAGAACGATAGCACGTCCAAAGCTTTCTTTTTCATACGCTTTCTCATCTTCGTTTGCGGAAATCATGACGTCAGCCCCTTTATATCTGCGGTCCAAAAACTTCCAGATTGTACGGGCTACATCTACATGAATTCCAAGTGGGATCATTGCCATGTCGATGTCTTCTATTGCGGCTAATTTTTCAGCAGTGCTCATTTTTTCTACCTGTTCTCTGTCGTATCCTGGAGGATTCACCATTCCAAGAGCCAGGATATCCCTTATCGAAGGCATCTTCGGCAATGCGCATACATCAGGATTATCTTCATATCCGGCGACTCTGCGGTACTGCGCATCTACCATGCTCCCCGCAGTCAGGTCTACATCATCATAAAGATTTTCATCTTTTCCAAGTTCACGGAATGTTAAATTACATTTCAGTCTCTCCATGTTTTCTTCCTTTCTTACACTTCGTCTTCTATTAGTGCCAAGATACGATTGATTTCCTCTTCTCGGCTGAGTTTTCTGTCTCCCATCGTCCTCCTCATTTCATCTGGGATTCTCAAATGCTCAATCGCTGCCAGCTCTTCCTGCTGCTTTGTTAATGTTTCTTTCTCAGGTTCCGGATCAATGGAACTATAAGAACGTTTCGTAATTTCATCTGGATCTTTTCTCATTTCCTGTTTCTTGGCTGTTTTATCCTCCGGATGCGCTTTGCCGTATTTTTTCTTCTTCTTTGGATTCAGGGCTTTTGCCATTTCTGCCCGTTTCTCTACCGTATCCTGCAAATGCAGTTTCGTGTCCAGATATACCTGTTTTGCTTCTTTCATTACTTTTGAGTCCCTCTTTTTACGGATACACTCGTCGTATTCGTCCCAGGTTAAGTCTGCGTATGTATACTGCTGTTCAATTTTTTCCGCAAGAGGTACTCTGTGGATCTCTTTCTTATATCTGATATAGACATTCCTGATATCGTCCACATTGTATCTGACCTCAATATCTTCCGGATGTGGTTCATCTTTTAAAATATCCAAGAACCATGGTTCCTGCGAATAAAAACGCAGTTCCGTCTTATAGAAGGTGTACACGATACCTTTCCTGCGGTTCCATGTAAATTTTCTTTTTTCTTCTTCCTTTGCCAGCATTGCAAACAGATAGGCCGGTCTTGTCGCATCATTTACATTGGTTGGATCTCCTGCTCTGCCATGAGCTTTTTCGTATGCGAAAATCCCTTTCGGTGTTGGAGATACGTCATTATCCAGATACTTTTTGTCAATGAGTCCCTCAAAAACACGGCGGTTATACAGGATCACTGATTGGTAGACCAGTCCTCTTATTTCTTCCAGTGTCAGACATGCATCCCCTTTAGCTAAGTCTCCGCCACGGTATTTATCTTCTACATATCCGTTATTCTTTAACTGTGCCTTTAAATAGGTCTGAACCAGTCCATTGAAGGATTCGACAACCCCTTTTAAAGAACCGCATCCGGGTGGAACCGGAGTATTACGGATGCCAAGTTCCCCCATTGCTTTGCTATATGCCTTGGACATATACTCTGAGCCCCGGTCACAACGGATCTCGTTTGGTACGATCATGGACGGCCAGTCTTCCTCATCATAGTCAATGTTATAGCCTTTCGTCTGGTTCTTATGCGGTTCCAGGAGTGACAGAAACACCTGCTGAAAGCCACGCATACTGTTATTTTCAAGACTTACATATGCACCGATGCAGATTCCGCTCAATACTTCGACCATACAGTATACGACAGCTTTTCCAAGAACAGTTTCTCCATCATTCTGGTCGACTACATAACAGCCAAGCTCCATCTCATCTGCTTCAACAATCTGTCCCAATTCATAGACTCCGGTTTTGCTGTTTCCAACCAGCTGTCTGTCATTGTTCTGTTTGTCTCTCTCATCTTTTCCCTTGCAGGAATAGTCTTCTGTATGCTTTCTGATATAGTTGTAAAGCATCTTGTATGATACTGATCTTTCCTCTTCCGGAAGTGTTACCATCTTGACAGAAGAACCATCTGGTGCCTCGACCGGTTCGCGAAAATACCGGCGCAGAACTGCGTCATATGCTTGTCCTGGTTTTCCATACTTTACGAACATCTTAAGACCGTATTTGAGGATTTCGTCAACGTCATTCTTTGGATTCTCGTAGTCTTTTGAATGGGGTACTTTTTTTCTATAATTACCTTTGCGATGGTCAATAAGACTGAATTTATTGCGGCCGGAACGAAGATAGGCCTTTAACATTTCGCGCAACCACCTTCTTGATACCCCAAGAAGAATAGCTTCTGCATCATTATTTCTTTTTGCTTTTTTCACTGAAAAAAGGTTCTCAATTTCAGGCATCTCTTTCTCGATTATATTTTCAAAAACCCTTGCGCGTTCCGTGATTACATTTATTTCCTCCTCTGTGAGTGAAAATGAAGGATTCGGTTCTACATCACATGCACTTACTGTTCCATTTTCAATATCATTAATTAGCGAATCCGTTTTTATTCTAACGATATCGTTTGTTGTCATGCTAATGAGAAGAGTTTCATCAGCATTTACATGAAAGGTTCTCCATTGTAAACCATCTTTTTTATATAAATTTCCTCTTCTTACACAAGGCGAATCTGTCGCTTCTCCCTCAGCTGGAATTGCATCGCCTTCAAGAGTGATAACTTCCAGCGGTTCTATTCTCTCTTTCTTTTCGGATGTTTCGTTATTTCTTAATTCTTCCATCATGTTATCTCCTTTCTGTGATTTCTTCATGAAGGTCACGTGCCACTAATACTCGCTTATACAGCTCATCAACGTCGAAACCAGCACGCTCTACAATCTCATGGAAATCCAAAATCTGTTTATCCATCGGAATATATACATATTTATGTGCAATCAGATATTTCAGTTTCTGTTCTTTGCTGATCACCTTAAATGATTCGTAATAGCTCATGACGCTTTTTACATTCCACACAAGCACCTGATTAATATCTTCGTTCGTTACCAGCTTAAACCTCACTTTCTGAGATTCCCAATAGATCTGTTCTGCTCTCTGACGCATTACCAGATTGTGCAGCCTTGATTCTTTTCCACGGTAGGTACGTTTATTCGGATCAAATGCGCTTCTGTCGTATTTGACTGAGAGCGCCGTCTTGCTTCCATCATCGTAATCTACCAGAAAATCCGTGGTCCACCATGGAGCTTTCTTCATCCCAAGTTCTTCTGCAATGGCATTCATCCTATCTGTATCTAAAAGATATTGTTCGCGGATATGTTCCACATTGTCCTGCCAGCGGATTGTTTCATACACCGCAACTTCTGTCTGCGACAGGCAGTGGATCAATCTTTCTTCAAAGGGATCCCAGATGACTGATGCTGTACCCCGCCCCTTATATTCTCTGACCAGAATAAATGGGGTATAGTCTTTCCCGTATCCTTGACAACGTCCTTCTTCGATTTTTCGTTTATGTGATTTCAATGATTTCTCCTTCCTGTTTATTTTTGTTTTCGCCTTCGCAATTAATATGCTTGATTTCTCATGTGCTTTTATTTTCACATACAAATAAACGACCATTTTCAAATGATTTTCAGACATGAATTCATCTGCAAATACTGTATTTATGCGGCTTTCTTTTATTTTTTTGAAACTTCTAATTTTCGGACAACATTTTTAAATAATATGATATAATGTGTTGGTTAGTACTAGTAACCATTACAAATGAGAGGGGGCTGTGCCATGAGCGAGTGGTGGCTGTTTCGTAATACACGAATTGAAAATATAAACGAACAATACGAAATAGCGCGCAAACATTTGCCAGATACAAATTACTGGCTCGGCTCAGAATACAACTACTTCTACATAAAATGTTGTGACGTGACCCATTCCGTCTATTCGGACAGCGACACACTTAAGGGCGATATTTCACCACGTCGCCCTATTCAAAGTGGCGATACGTTATATGTAGCAAATATCTATGTACTTGGCGGCACCTTGCCCAAAATACAAAAAACACTAAAACTCCTTCAAGACAAACAGATCCACCTGCGAATCCCATCGCTTGAATATGACGACAAAGATGATACCCACGACCATGAGCTATTATCCGGAACACTTAGCCAAATTCATAACTATCGTCAGGCGCAGCCTATCGAGCAGCTTCCTGGTCACAGGAAAGCTTCTGGAAGACCGAAACGCCGTATATCACTAATGAGCTTACAGCGAAAAGAATTTGATGTCATAGAACAATACTGCCTACATAAAACTACAGAACGCCAAGCAATGAAATTATTGGCAGGTAAGCTTCCGGATAATAAACCCATTACTCGTTACATATTCCGAAAATTAGTTGATGAATACAGGAAAATGTTCCCAGATTCGGACGAGATCGATGCTGATCAATATAATGTATAAGTACGGTGCTCCGCATCATAGTCCGTCATCACAGGCGCAATATGCCCCGTATCTGGATCGATAAAAATGGCATGTCCCCAAAATTCATTGATGGTCGTGTTAATAAGAAGCGAATAGCCACGTTTCTGGCCATCATCAAGCCATGATCTAAGGATGCCGCCCAACTCAAAGTCTGTTTCCTGATCACAGCAAAATTCCGGTTTCGTAAACAAGCTTACGTATCGTATGTCGCATCGAGTTTTGAAAATAGCCAAATTCCCTTCGTATGTCTTCGGATAAAAAACCAACTTGTCAAGGCTGCTCCAAAGCTTTGCCCAATTGGCCCCTTTCAGCTTCTCCATCCCGTCACCAATAAGGGATTCCGTATCCCTCATCAATTCAAGGTAGTTACTTACTTCTTCGTTATGTTCCTTACTCTCCAGGTTTGTGAATTCAATTTTCTCCATGTGTTTCCTCCTTTTTGAATACATAATTTGTTTGTGCCTAATTTTGTCCCTATTTTTAGGGATAAATTACTTTGGCATATACTATATGTCAGAATCAGGCAACATGTTTTGTTTCTCATACAGCCTCAAACTGAATGTTGTAATTTTGCCTGTAAATCCGCGCTTTTTCCTAATTGCAACTCAAAAGAAATCTTACATACATGTTCTATTTAGGCATAAAAATACCCACAAGCTTATTAGGCCTGTGGGCATTCTTAAATATTCTTATTTGAAAAGTGTGCGCTCTTCTTCCGGTCTACTGAAATATTCCTCAAAATACTTCGATAGAATCTTCTCTGTCGCAATAGTTTTAGACATTCCTGATTCTTCGCAAAATTGTTCCAGCTGGTCGCTAATCTCTTTTGCTAGTTTGATATTGAGAATTTTTGCATCTTTTTTCTGTCTTGGCATATTAATCTACCTCCTATAAAAGACTTTCCAAATCCGTAAGAAGCGAGACAATCTGTAAATTATCAAACAACCCGGCAAAATGAAGTTCCTCTTTCAACAGGTCCTGGCAAACTGCCTTAATTCATTTATTTCCCCTTTATTTATTTCTATCTCTATCCCTTATAAAAATCTCTAACGTTAGAAATCTTGATTTTTTTGAGTTTTTCATACCATCAATATCTTGAAAGGAAAAAATATTGATATTTTTCAACTCAATTTAAGGTACATCGAATAAACTGTATCTGTTCATATTTCGCCACCCTTTCTTATAACTACTTTCTTTTGGTGCAATAGTATGGGTACTCCCCGCTTTATTGCGTCTGAAAAATAGAAAAGGAACTCATGTGAGTTCCTTTTTTTTTACATTAAACTTTGTGCATTGAATCTTTTTATTGAATCCTTCACTACCATCTGAAATAGTGCTGTACTGCAACTAATAAGTTCCCTGATCCAAACCTAAGATACCTTCACTACCATGTGAAATTTTGCTGTACATCAACCTCAATCAATGGCATTACAGACTACTACAAAACTTTAACCCTGCCACGAATAACAAAGATGTGATTTCATTTCATCTGTACTTTCGGCATTACTGCCAAGGTCCGTGAATCGGCCTTATTTAATCATTAAGGCAATTTGCCTTAATTCATATCAACAAAAAAAGACAGAATTTTCATTCTGCCTTTGATTTATATTTAGTTAGCTTTCGTTTTTCCACAGCCACTGCACTTGTAGCCTGTCAATTCCTGCTTTGTAGTAGCAGGTGAATCGACCACATATCTTGTTTCGTATACGGCATCATGATGTACAGTTTGATATCCTGTTACTACTTCTCTCCATTCAGAGTGATATCCAGAACAATTTCCACCATTCAAATAACTGTTTTTCATATGAGCAGTCGTATTTCCAGTAATATCTGCTCCACATTGATTACAGATAGAGAATTCCTGCATTTCTGTAATTGGAACCTGTTCATCATAAGCAGCCTGCACCAAGACCTGCTCGTTGTGTCCTTTTTCTGGAACATTTACAGTTTTATACTGTGCAACCCAGTTGTGTGTATGTTCAGCTGGTTTGGAACTGCTAGAGCTTGAATTGTTCTTGTTTGAACTTGAGTTCGAAGTTGAAGCTGTGTTATTTTTCTTTGATTCAGAAGTATTCGATTTGTTTGAAGAATCGGCTTTTGCTGTTTCTTCTTTCTTCTCCTCTTTCTTTTCTTCTTGTTTTACTTCCTGCTCATCTTTCTTTTCTTCCTCTGTCTTTGCAGAATCTTCACTTGGTGTTAAAGTGGCAGTACTGCCATCCTTTTTCGTTACGTCTAGATTGACTTTATCATCCTTTAAAGAAACATCCACTTTCTTTGTATCTTCTGTATCTACATCTTTAAATACGAATGTTTTATCCTGATCTTGTAATCCTACTTTTACGTCCAACTTATCATTTTCTTTGACAGCGTAATACAAAGTACGTTCTTCTTTGTTCTTTACAACATCACCATCGTCCAACAAGTTATCTCCAAAACTTTCTTCAGAACTTGATTTTGTTTCAAATACTGTGATTTTCTTTCCAGTACTGTTTGTGAACTTCAAGGATTTAGAATCCTTGGTTTTCTTACCAAGAGTCTTTACTTCTTTTTTCTTAACTACTTCTGTAGTCTTTGTGTCTTTTGTTGAAGAATTTGAACATCCTGTCAACATTCCTCCAGATAAAACCATACTAAGAGCTAATGCTCCTGCCATTAAAATTTGTTTTGTTTTCATATATAAACCTCCTTGGCTATTATATTTGCTATTATAACTGGATATTCAGTAAGGCACAATAATACTTTATAAACAAAAGCGCCGACTCATTGACCGACGCTTATTTTATATAGTCTTCACTTTATTGATGATGATCGTGTCATTAGTACACTGAACATCAATCTTATCACCCACATGATATCCAAGTGCTTTTAGCCACTGGCCCTGAAGCTGAATTCTCGGAATCTGCTGCTTACTATTTAAACCAAGTGGTGCCTCATATACTTTGAGGCTACGTTTTGATTTATACATTGTTCCCTCCTGTAATTCCAACTTAGAAGTAATCAAATTCTAAAACGGATATAATTAAACTTGCAATACGGACATTTCTAAATGTTAATACGGACACGATTAACTGGTAAAAATCGCCTCCAAAACGGACATGATTAAATGGAAAATCACATACACTTTGAGGCTGCGTTTCGATTTATACATTGTTTCCTCCTATATCCCGAATTAGGAACTAATCATTTTCGAATTGGGAACTGATTAAATCCGAATTAGGAACTAATTAAACCCGAATTTCGGGAAAAAACGCCCCTGAATTGGGAACTAATCAAAATAGGGAACTAATCAACGGGAAAATCACAGGAAGCCAAGAAAATTCCAACAGTAGAAGAAGATAAACTATCCGTCTTCTATTCGTTATTAAAAGGAAACAAAGTATCTTCTATAGAAGCTGATACTAAAACCCTTAAACAAATGAAGTCTAGTTTAGAAAACAATTCAACCATTATTAATTCTATAATCAATCCTTCAGAAGATTGGGTGATTTTGAAAATTAAAGATTGTAATTTTATAGATTCAGTAAAAGCCGTTACACAAGATAACGATCCTAATAATCTTCTTGGAAAAGATGGTGGCTATACTGGAGCCGTGTATTTTACAATCAATAAGTTAACTGAAGATAAAAATGCAGATCCAGTCAAATTAGGTACTAATGGTGGTGGATGTATCGAAATATATAAGAACACTAATGATGCTAAACAAAGATGTGAATACTTAAAACAATTTGATAACTCATTTTTACAAACTGGCTCTTATACCACAATTGGTACATTAGTAGTTAGAACCTCATATCAATTAGAAGTTGATTCACAATATTTTGTCACTAATGAAATCTTTAAAGCTTTAACCTCGATTTAACTAATATGAGTATTCCATGGTTACGGAGCCACTAAATCCATAAAGAGAGCCACTTCAAGCATTTTGAAATGACTCTCATTTTTATTATTTGATTTTTAATACCTTTAAGCATCTGTATCTTAATTAAAAACGAACGAAAAGAACCATATATTGCGTCAATCTCTATATTCCAACACATATAATATTAATAACCCTGTCTCTTATACACATCTGACGCTGCCGACG
>ENA-OZEM01000639-OZEM01000639.1-human-gut-metagenome-genome-assembly--contig:-NODE-639-length-14652-cov-5.231143_pt1 | contig 14652 bp, 9 predicted proteins | sample MGYA00245069_ERZ653611 | MGnify/ENA primary metagenome ERZ653611 (study PRJEB26926, sample SAMN06165006) | human gut metagenome | biome: ENVO:00009003; feature: ENVO:2100002; material: ENVO:00002003... | reverse complement strand
GTTTTATTCTTCGGTTATTAGTAGTAATCCAACTTCATGTAATATCAATAATCTTATGCTGTTAGATGGTTTCGGGCATGAATAGGGGGCGGTCTGTTTTATGTGGAATCCTATTATATGTAATGGATAAAAATTCGATTTTCCATCTGAAAAGGGGGAGGGGTGAAAAAGTGATAGTATCTTCATGGTCGGCCTATCAAAGCAAAACGCCCCGACTATAAAAATCGGAGCGTCTGAACGAAAGTATATTATGTGAGTAGAAAAGATTGTAAATGTAGCTTATTGGCCTTTATCGGGTCTTGGGTGCATAGCACCTTAACGAAATAAGCCAGCGACACGGATTCGGGAATCATCTTGCACCGTTCATTTAGGGCATAAGTAACCGACAGCGAATTATCAGCCGACAGATTCGGAATGTTGTATTTAGTAAGAATCCGATTCATTGCCCGTTCATTTCATTGCGGCGGATTTGTTCCCTTTGTTAGGCAGAATTGACATATTTCATTATAGACGGCGTGTGCCGTATCTTTCTGCGGCGGATTTACAAAGCAATCATCCGTTATTTCGTAGCCGTTCGGTAGGGCCTTAATCAGTCCTAATCCGTTACTCTCTTTAATAAGAGTGGAAACCGTGTTGCGGTTCATTCCGACAGCATCGGCAATCTGTCCGATATTTCAAAGGATAGTATTCGTATTATTAAGACATATAGCCTTTAATATGAGTAGAAAGCCCGCGATTTTCGGCGGATGGTTCTTTGCAAAGAATCGGTTATCCACGAAAAAGAAATCCGTTTGGGGATTGGCTATATAATAGGAATTACGGCGTTTGCATCCGTCGATTATGCGGGTTGTAACCTGCATTGCTCCGCACTCCTCCAATCGTTGGACAGACCGTTTGACGGTACGGATATTTACTCCTGTTATTTGGGACAGCCTATCTTCCGTTATATGGCTTGTTTGTGTCTTGTAGTCCGATTTGCATTTAATCGTTGCTCAAACGTAAATGTCAGTCGGTTTGCCGTTGCCCGTCTGAAGCTGGCAAATTGATTTTGGAATCGTTGTATAATTCATCGTTAGCGACGTAATTAGTAAATAGTATCTCTTTTGTTTTTAATAATTTCCGAAAGCAGGCGGAGCCTAACGCGGCTTTGGCGGCTTTTCGGTTGTCGAATCATTTGTGTTGCGTTACATAGTACAGCATAGTCTGAAAATCGGGTTTGAGGCTCTTCAGAGCCGAGAGCCTAAATTAGGTGTTGGTTGGGTAGGTAGTGGTATAAGTGCCACTTTTGAGCACGAAGCAGGGGACAGATTTAGGCATCGCCCTTATCCCTCTTGCTGGCTTCTGTAAAGGTACAGAGGTTATTTTCAGCAAACAAATGAATCGGGGAATTCTTTATCGGGAGCCGAAATGAGGGCTTTTCAGCGAAATTCGCTAAATTTGGAAATAAAATAATTTGGATTATGAGTATTAGAACCGACGATTTAGGATTTGTCTTTTATGAAGCCGACGAACAAGAAGAAAAAGAGTTGGAATATGTATATGCGATTACCGATTCTTGGAATTATATGGGTGATGAAGTCATAGACACTTTCCCACGCAGATTTTGGGATAGGGTCTGTCAGGAGAAGATAAAAGCCCCGTTTACAAAAGAAATGTTTTTGCAGGAAACGGATATTATAGCGACAATTAAAGGCTTTGGATTGGACGTAAATAAATTTTGGTGGGCTGTGCTGTTTGTTTATGATTGGTCGATTGAAAAGTTTACCAAATGTTTTTGGGTTAAACTCCCGCCAAAATCATTAACCAAAATATTAGACTATATCGGAGATTCAAAAGATTTTGAGATTACATTCCGAGTAAAGGGTAAAAAGAGCCGCGAAGCAGACCCAAATGTAAAAGCAGCAGTTATGTATGGATTAAGGCAAAAACTCAAAGAGTGGAAAGACAAGGAGTTTTACCGCATAATAGATCATTCTACCTACACAACGACATTCACAAATTCATCCTATTATATGTGCTTTGCAGCGGATAAGTTCAAACATCTGTTCGATGCTTTGAAATTGCCGAATCGAGGTGCGGCGAATGAACACAGATGCGATAAAGAGGTATCTTATAATAAAATGTTGCTTATTTCCCGTCTGTTCTATTTTATGCGGCTGACACGAAATGTAAACTTTAAGGATAGCGATGAATCGCTGAAAGGAGTGCTGAAAACCTATGCAAACAAGCTGCCGCATACTGAATCCGCTATCTATGGATTTTAGGGAGTAGGAAATGGGCTGTTTTTTACTCCCTGCAAAGGGTCGCTGGCAATAGTACTTTTGCAGTGTCGAAAGGGATAACCCCGACGACCTGCAAACACTTGGGCAAGGGATGCAGCATAATTTAAGCCTCTCCCTAACAAGGAGTAAGAAATATTATGAAAAACTTAAATGTTTTTGAAATTTTCAAATCTTCTCAATTTGCTTTTATCAAAGGCAATCGTCCTACCGATGAAAAAGCGATTAAGGCAAAAAAGGATTCTCTTGCCGAATATGGGATGTTGTGTCCCATTACGGCGGTGAACGGTAAAGCCATCATAGCATCGGGCGGTCACCTGACCGATTTGGACGGCAACGATATTGCCGATGAACATGCAAAGGATTATTACGCTGTTTTGGACGGTCAGCACCGTCTGAAAGCCTACCTTGAATTAGGCTTGCCGCTTGAAGATTTGGTGGTCATTGAGCCGCTGAATAAAGGGGTTGCCATTGCATTGCTCATTGCCGAAATGAACATTTGCACGAAAACGTGGAAAGGTTCCGACTACATGGCAGCCCCCGCAATGGCCATTAAGGAAACAAATGCGGCCTTTGATTTTGCTATGGAATTGCAACGACGCAATTTCCCGCTTTCGACAATCTCGTTTTGGGCGTGTGGCAACAACAAACTCAAAGCCAAAGATTTGGTGGCAAGTCTTAAAACCCGTGAAATGCCCCAATGTCTGCAAGAGGCTGACGGGTGGTGTGCCAAGAGCCGCAAATGGTTTGAAGCGGCAAGTGAAAAATTCACGGCTAAATTCCTCGCCAAAAAGTATTTGATTACATTCATCCAAGACGGTTATAATGCTGCCGATGACGCATCCGCCTACACTTCTGAAATGGAAGAAAAATTAAAGAATCTTACCCAATGGCAGGCGGATAAAATCCAAAATGCCCGCAAAACCTCTACGCAGACACAAGAACAGATAATCCTTGATCTGTTACGGGAACATCTTTAATTGTTCGGTCGTTTAACCGAACCGAAAAGGGGACGATTGCCATTACAGCAATCGCCCTCTTTTTTCATTCCGTTATCGGGATCTCGTATTCTTCGACGGGCATGGCCTTGAAAAATTCGTCGAACGTGTAGCGCAAATTCATTGGCTGGGCTGAATAGGGATTATCCTTGTCGGTTCGTAAGGACGGAACGATAATTTGTTTCCGTTCCATGTCGCCTTTGAACGTATCGGGCAAAAGGTAGGTTCCGCCGTTTCGGTGCTTTTTAATCAGCACGTAACGTGTCATGCCGTTCTTAAAGATTATTTCCAAAATGCCACGCATGGCAGAGAGGGAATGATAGACGGCTTTTTGCAATTTTTCCTTGTATAAGGCCGACTGCTCCATTTTGCTAAAATCTTTCTGCTCCACATTCCGTTTTATTTCGGCATCGTTTTCGGCTATCTGTCCGTTCAGTTCGGAAATTTCCTGCTCGGTTTGCTTGATTTGTTTGCAAAGCACGTTATAATCGGTTTCCAATTCATTGATAAGGTCATCATTATTCAGTTTCTTGATTTTGGCAATCAACGATGCCGATTGCGTTTTCAGTTCATCGACGCTATTGACTTTTCGGGTGATTGTTTCCCGAATCTGCTTGTTTATCCCCTGCAATTCATTTGCCCGCTGGGTATTGAAGCGCTTGTATTCCTCGGTGTGCAAGGTTTCCTTTACACAAGTCCAAACGGACGATAGGATATAAGCGCATTTGACGCCGTAATTTTCGCATTTCTGTTTGTCGTTATAAGCACTTGAACAACGATAGATTAGATAGCTGTTGTGGTTGGGTTTCATGTAAAGACCGCATCCACACGGGCAAAACAGCAAACCTTTCAGCGGATTATAGTATTTCGGAGCATTGCTTTGAAACAGGCTGTTTTCACGCATCTGTTTGTTGGCCTTGTCGAAATCTTCGGGCGTGATGATTTGCAGTTCGGGAATTTGGCCGTACAATTTTCCCCGTCGGTATATCTCCCCTTTGTATTTGGGATTGCGGATAATGCGGCAGATGCCCGAATAAGAGAGTTTGTAAGGGTATAATTTATTGTAAACCCTTACAGTCTGCCGTATCGTATTGCCGTCGATTAGCTGCTGAAAAAGGTATTTTACCGCTTCGGCTTCTTTGGCATCGACGACAAGCAGGTTTTTAGGCGTTTGGTTCAGTTTGTAATCGGGATTGTGAATGACTTTGTAGCCGAAAGGAACCGTACCGCCTGCAAACATATTGCTAAACTCGGCCAGTTTGGAGCGTAAACCCGTCTGCATCCGACCTGCAATCTTGTAGCGTTCGTCGGCACTTGCTTTGGCTTCTACTGACAGCGTAATGATGTCGTAAAGGGATAAAATAGTTCCAGCCTTATAAATGCGGTCTTGCTTATCCAAAAACAGAATATCGACACCTTGTTTCAAAAGTTCGTTTATCGTTGAAAGAACGGATAAAATATCATCTTCACGCGATAAACGGGAGAGTTCCGACACGATAATCATATCGGCGACCGCATCGTCCACATCTAAAAGTTCATTTAGACTTTTCCTGTCCTTTCTGGCTCCCGAAATTTTCTCTTGAATGATTTTGATTAGATGATAATTTCGGTCGCTACAATAGGCCGTAATAAGTTCAATTTGACGGGTAATGTCTTGTGCCTCCGTCGAAACACGGGCGTAACCGACTACTCTTTTCGATTTTTCCATAACGCTGTCAATCAATCTTTAGCGCAAATTTAACGTTTTTTTGTTAATCTGCGACAAAATTGATTACTATATGTACAAAGATGCGATGGAGGCCAATTCGCCCGTCGTGCGGGAGAACTGTTGGGAGTGGTACACCTCGGTCGTGAAGACCCGTATGCACAACTTCTCCGGCGAGTTGATCGTCTTCACGCGCTGGCACGAGGAGGATTTGATCGGCACGCTCTGCCGCCGGGAGCCTTTCGTCGAGTTCACCGACTGGGCGCAGCTCGATACGCTGCCGCCCGATACCTGGCTCTATTTGAACTTCGAAGCTCTCAAAACGCGTCCTCCGTCGCCGGTCGATCCCCGTGAACCGGGCGAAGCGCTCTGGGAGGAGCTTCACGGCGCGGAATTGCTGCGTGGTAAGCGGCGGCTCGATCCCGTGCGGTTCGAGTGTATGTATCAGGGGCGTCCTTCGGTGCGCGAAGGGCTGCTCTACGGGGATAATTTCCTGACTTACGAGGAGCTGCCCCGCGACATCGTGCGCCGGGCGAACTATACCGATACGGCCGATACGGGCGACGATTACCTCTGTTCGCTCTGTTATGTCGTCGATCCGGACGGGGTGATCTACGTTACCGATGCGGTTTATTCGCGCGAACCGATGGAGATGACCGAAGGACTGGTGGGAACGATGCTCCGCGAGTCGGGTACGCGTGCGGCACTGATCGAGAGTAACAACGGAGGCCGGGGATTTGCCCGCGCGGTGCAGGCTTTAGCGCCGCAGGTTCGTGTGGAGTGGTTTCACCAGTCCGCTAACAAGGAAGCCCGCATCCTCTCGAACGCAGCGACGGTGGTTCATACGGTACGTTTTCCCTGCGACTGGGCGCTGCGCTGGCCCGAATTGTATGCCCATCTGACCACTTACCGCTGGAAATTCCGTGCTAACCGCTGGCACGATGCCGCAGATGTGGTGACGGGCCTCGTCGAACGTGAAATCGCCGGGCGGGACACCCGTATTAAAAGCGTTAAATTTATGTAGGCGATAGATTGCGGATCGTGTGTATTCGCGATTGAGGTTTGTGTGGTGCGGGAGAGAGAACCCGTTGGTGTGTCGTGGACGTGTTGATCGGTTCTGGTCTGAAATCTCTTTCGGTCCCGGTAGGGAAGGTGTTTTGGGAAGTTGAAAAACATACGAATTGTGCCGGCGACCGTCGGCCCGTCATTACCTTTGTCATATAACGCTTTGGATTAAAAGTCTTTGTAAAAATCGATTTTCATATAAAGGATAAGGAGGAGCAGGGCATAGAGCAGCGACCACCGATGATGATCAAGCATGTTTGCTACGGATGTATTTTGTGGTTATTGTATGCTATGACGAAGTACATCGTTGATAAAGAGATTAGTAGGGCGATATTATGGGGCTTGGGGCGTGATTGTCGCTGTAAAGAAAATGAGGCGATGACGAACTAAATCCTGATAAATCCTGGGGGATACACTAAATCGTATAATCAATCACCATGGCAAATATTGCCGAATAGGCGCTCTTTGAATAATTTTTTATATATTTATGTCGAATTGTTTTATTGGACGAACTGTTTTTAGGGGGATTTAATGATTTTCAGCTTATGAGAAGATTTTTATTTTGGTCTTTGTGTTTTTGCCTGCTGTTTCCTGTAGGGTTATCTTCTTGCGATGGCAGCGATTCGGCGGCGGTGATTTTTGGGGGAACGACCGGGGAGCTTACATGGACTTTGACGGAGGATGGTGTCCTGACGATTACCGGGGAAGGACCTATGCCCGATTATAGAGATGGAGGTACTTCGGAAACTCCGCCTTGGTATCCGCATGTGAACAGGATTTCCTCCTTGACGATTGGCGAAGGTGTGACCCGCATCGGAGATTATGCATTTATGTTATGCAGCTTTGTGACGGAAGTTGTTATTCCGGAAAGTGTGACAAGTATGGGAGATTGGGCTTTCTGGCATTGTCAGAGTTTGAAGCGTATCACCTTCCCTGACCGTATGGTGAGGTTCGGTGAATGGGCATTCTACGAGAATGAAAGTCTTCAGAGCGTCTGTATTCCCGAGGGGGTAACGACTATTCCGAGCAGCGCTTTTGCTCGATGTCATAATCTAACGTGTGTTATCATGCCGGGGAGTTTGCAAACTATTTGTGGCGGGGCTTTTTCGCAGTGTCATAAATTGACGGATGTAACTATTCCCGATGGCGTGACGGTGATTGAAACAGGAGCTTTTCCAAGTTATCTTGATATGGCTGTCGTTACCTGTCTGGCCGTTATTCCGCCGGAGCTAGGGAAAGATAATTTCGGCTTTCCTGCTAAAATTCTTTATGTACCTGCCGGCAGTGTGGAGGTGTACAGGAAAAATGCTGTCTGGAGAGAGGCTTTTGAAACGATTGCGGCACTACCCTGATATTCCTGCCTGTGGGCGGGCGGTGCCGAGAACGAAATATCCCCGTACCCTGCAAAAGGGTACGGGGATATTTCGTTCTCGGAGTCGGCTGTTTCTCGAAGGATTATTTTTCCTGTGGGTCTTGCACTATTTCTTTGGCCCGTCGGAGCGCCGCATTGATATTCGGGCAGATGTTTTCCTCGCCCAGCAGGGAGTAGAATCCCGCTTTGTGCAGGACTTCGTGTACTTTGGGATTGACGCCCGAAAGGATGATGCGGGTATTTTCCTGTTGCGATATGCGGCAGAGGTTCGTGAGGTTATGGATGCCCGTCGAGTCGATGAAGGGGACCTTTCGCATACGGATGATCCGCACCTGTGCGTGGTCGCCGAGCTGCACCATCTGTTCCTCGAATTTGTTGGCGATGCCGAAGAAGTAGGGACCGTCGATTTCATATACTTCGACGCCTCGGGGGATGATGAGGTGCTCTTCGTGCGACTCGAGGTCCGACTCCTTACCGGGGTCTATTTCGTTGCGGATGACCGAGATGTCGGTAGTTTCCATCACGCGCCGCATGAAGAGCAGGCAGGCGAGTACCAGTCCGACTTCGATGGCCACCGTCAGGTCGATGATGACCGTCAGCAGGAAGGTGACCAACAGCACCGCGACATCCGAGCGGGGATTCTTCATCAGAGCCCGGAACGTGCGCCATTCGCTCATGTTGTACGATACCACTACCAGCACGCCTGCCAGGCAGGCCATTGGGATATATTGCGCCAGCGGCATCAGGAACAGGAAGATCAGCAGCAGTACGACGGCATGGATGACGCCTGCGACCGGCGTGCGGCCGCCGTTGTTGATATTGGTCATCGTGCGGGCGATGGCTCCGGTGGCGGGAATGCCGCCGAACAGAGGCGTCACCACGTTGGCGATGCCTTGGGCCATGAGCTCCTGGTTGGAGTTGTGCTTGTCCCCCGTCACGCCGTCGGCGACCGTTGCCGACAGCAGCGATTCGATGGCGCCCAGTACGGCGATGGTGATGGCTGCGGGCAGCAGTCCTTTCATCCCTTCCCATGAGAGGGCGGGGATGACCGCGTCGGGCAGTTGGGAGTTGATCGTGAATCGGTCGCCGATAGTTTCGACGGAGTCGATTCCGGCGTAGCGTTTCAGCAGATAGACGGCCAGCGTCATAACGACGATAGCGATCAGCGAACCGGGTATCTTTTTCGAGAAGCGGGGCGTGAGGGCGATGATGGCGACGCTGATAACGCCTACGGCCGTTGCCCAGAGGTCGATCGTCCCGAAATTCTGGAAGTAGACTATCCACTTCCCGGCGAAGTCGCCCGGCATTTCGGGGGTCGTGAGGCCGAACAGATCCTTGATCTGCGTGGTGAAGATCGTCACGGCGATACCGCTGGTGAAACCGACGACGATCGGGTAGGGAATGAATTTGATGATCGTCCCCAGGCGGAAGAGTCCCAGCAGGATCAGGAATACGCCCGCCATGATCGTGGCGACGGTCAGTCCCTCGATGCCGTACTGTTGGATGATGCCATAGACGATCACGATGAATGCACCTGTGGGGCCGCCGATCTGTACGCGACTGCCGCCGAGCGCCGATGTGAGGAAGCCGGCGATGATGGCCGTGATGATGCCTTTTTCCGGTGAAACGCCCGATGCGATGCCGAAGGCGATCGCCAGCGGCAGGGCCACGATGCCGACGATGATGCCGGCCATGAGGTCGGCGGTGAATTTCTCCCGGGAGTAGTGCTTCAGGGATGTGAGAAGTGCGGGTCTGAATTCGATCATCTCCGAATTTTTATTTTAAGGTTAATTTTAAGGTTGAAAAATGGTGGCGCAAAGGTAGTGAAAATGAGGGGAGGATAAAACAAACGGCTTCGTTTTTTATACCGCATGTATTCTGTTCATTGCGGAAATAAAAGACTATTATTCATATTTTCATTGTGTTACGTCTTTTTAGATTGGATTGGGAGCAGATCGATTCGTGTGTCTGCGCCGTATAAAAAGCCGGGGCGGACGATTTCCGTTTAAGAGTCTGTTTTGAATTTTATAAATGAGTTAGACATTGGCCGAGAGAAAATGTTTCGGCTTTTTTGAACCTCTTTTCTGCATCTTCTTTCAGCAGGTGCTGAAAATAGTTCGCTATTTACGCAACCTCCCCAAAAGAATCTACTCGAAAACAGCTTTCAAATAATCTCTACATAAAATTCGAGCAGGTTCTAAAAATTGAGATAGGGGAAAATGAGCACCTTTCGGCATGCAATACCGGAAGGTGTCATACGGATTTTGTACTTTTATCGAACGTTATTTTTTCAGTTTCGCCAACTGTTTTTTCAGGCTGAAACGGTCGAATTCGTCGATAAGGTTCGTCATCAGCTCTTTCACGCTCTCGATCTTTTCGGCTCGCCAGGCATTGACGCCGGCGAAAGCGTATCCTGCCGACAGGTTGCCTTTGAAGGCGTTGTAGAGAGCCATGATGATGCAGTAGGGGCTGTGGGTTACGTCGCAGGTCTTGATGCAGTTGAACGGACAGCTCTTGGGCTGTTTCAACCCTTGTTTCACCCGCTCCAGGAAAGAGTTGTGGATGGCCCGGCCCGGCATACCCACCGGACTTTGGATGATCTCTATGTCCTGTTGAGAGGCTTCGATGTAACTCCGCTTGAACTCCGTCGAGGCGTCGCACTCCTCCGTGGTGACGAAGCGCGTGCCCATCTGGACACCGTCGGCGCCCAGCTCCATGATGCGATAAATGTCTTCGCCCGTGTAGATGCCGCCTGCTGCGATGACCGGGATGTGCGTGTCGTGCGCCGTGCCGAAACGACGAACTTCCGAAACGATTTCGGGCAGCAGCCGCTCCAGCGAGAAGTGTTCGTCGGTGATCTGTTCCGGCTTGTAGCCCAGGTGTCCGCCGGCCTTGGGTCCCTCGACCACGATCGCGTCGGGAACGTATTTGTAGTTGGCGAGCCATTTCTCGCAGATGAGTTTGGCAGCTCGGGCCGACGAAACGATCGGAGCCAACTTCGTCTTGCTGCCTTTGGTCAGGAACGACGGCAGGTTGAGGGGCATACCGGCCCCCGAGAAGATGATGTCGGCCTTCTCTGCGATGGCCGTTCTGACCATGTCTGCGAAGTTGGACATGGCCACCATGACATTGACGCCGATGATGCCTTTGGTCTTTTCACGGGCTTTGCGCAGCTCTTCGCGCAGGCCCCAGATGCTTGCCGTATTGTAGTCTTTGGAGTGTTCCCGGTAGATGACGCCCAGTCCGGCCGAGGAGATCACTCCCACACCGCCTTGATTGGCTACGGCCGATGCGAGTCCCGAGAGGGAGATGCCTACGCCCATACCGCCCTGAATGATGGGAAGACGGGCCAGCAGATCGCCGATTTTCAATGTTTTCATAGTTAAAGTTGCTTTGAATTTATATTTTTCCTTTCTCTCCGTACGTCGTGCCCGCCGATCGTGTCGTATCGTTTGTCGATTCGGCTTTTTCGTAAGGTTCTCCTTGAGCGGATGTTTCGATCGGTTTCAGGTTTTCCCGAAAGGCGGCTCTGTGCGGGGAGAGTGGAGCTTTTTGTAAGTTTTGGATCCCGGGTGTCCGTAAAAATATTGTATGTAGGGTCGGGACAGTTTGTATTTCTGTTATTGTTCCGCTGTCGGTGCGATGGTCAGTTCGAGCTCCTCGAGCCGTGCCACGGGTGCGATGTCCAGGGTTGCGATATTGCTGTTCATGTAGCGGTAGTATCCTGCCAGGGCGATCATCGCCGCGTTGTCGGTCGTGAACTTGAATTCGGGCAGGAAGGTGCGCCATCCCCGTTTCCTTCCCTCCTCCGTGATGCCGTTGCGGAGCCCTGAATTGGCCGATACGCCGCCTGCGATGGCGATGTCGCGGATCCCGTACTCCTTGGAGGCTTTTACGAGCTTGTCGAGCAGAATTTCCACGATGGTCGTCTGCAGCGAGGCGCAGAGGTCGGCTTTGTTTTTCTCGATGAAATTCGGATCTTCGGCCATTTCGTCCCGCAACGTATAGAGGAACGAGGTTTTGAGTCCCGAGAACGAGTAGTCGAAACCTTCGATGCGGGGTTTGGCGAAGCGGAACGCGTGCGGATCGCCCTCCTTGGCCAGTTTGTCGATCACCGGCCCGCCCGGATAGGGCAGCCCCATGACTTTGGCGCACTTGTCGAACGCTTCGCCCGCCGCGTCGTCGATCGTCGTGCCGACGATCTGCATGTCGAGCGGACCGTCCACTTTTACGATCTGGGTATGTCCTCCGCTGACCAGCAGGCAGAGGAACGGAAAGTCGGGGTGCGGAAGCTGTCGGTCGGGCAGGTCCAGAAAGTGGGAGAGGATGTGCCCCTGCAGATGATTGACCTCCACCAGCGGAATGTCGTGGGAGATCGAGAGTCCTTTGGCGAACGATACGCCCACCAGAAGCGATCCCAGCAGACCGGGGCCGCGCGTGAAAGCGATCGCGTCGATCTTGTCGATCGTCACGCCGGCCTCTTTCAGGGCCGTATCGACTACCGGGACGATATTTTGCTGGTGGGCCCGGGATGCTAGTTCCGGGATCACGCCGCCGTATTTTTGGTGCACGGCCTGCGAGGCGATTACGTTCGAGAGGAGCGTCCGGTCGCGGATGACTGCGGCCGAAGTGTCGTCGCAGGAAGATTCTATGCCTAAAATGGTGATGTCCATGTGGTTTTTGTGTGGCAAAAAAAACTTTACAAAGATAGTGAAAGCCGAGAGAAAATGGGAACGAGTTCCCATTTTTTCGAGGCGCATCCTATCCAAGACTATGTCAAAGATACGAATAAGCCGAGCGCAAAAGCAAATTTATTGTGTTTTGCCGAGGCGGAGTATCTAAATGAAAACAAAGATACGGAATAAAATCCGAAATGATTCGCCGATGTCCGTATTTATTATCGGGCGGTGGCCGATGCCGGGTCTTTGTTCGGGTTTCGGAAAAGCGTCGGAACATGATTGGCAGCAGGTTTGCGGTTCCGTGTCGTATCTGTCTTTTAACGATAAATATCCGGTCTGCCGGATGTTAAATCCCGAAATTTGCTTAAATTTGCAATTTATTAAAAACGGTTTTGTCGGATAATGCGCAGGATAGTGAACATACTGGCCAAGATGGTGTCGGCGATCGTGCTGGCGCTGATCTTTCTGCCTCTGTTGGTCGCCCTGTTGTTCGAGATTCCTGCCGCTCAGAATTTCGTCGCTCGGGAGGCGACGGAAATAATCTCCCGCAAGCTCGGTACCCGCATCAGTATCGACCGGGTGGATATAGGCTTGTTTTACCGCGTTTCGCTCGACGGATTCTATGTCGAGGATTTCCAACGGGATACGTTGCTTTATGCCGGCCGTCTGGATGCCCGGATCAAGAGCCTCGGCCTGTTCGGGGGAGGGCTCGTTTTCAGCCGGGCCGAATTGTCGGACGCCCGTTTTTGCCTGCGCGAAACTCCCGACGGGGAGATGAACATCAAGCAGGTGGTCGATAAACTTTCCAAAAAGGACAAGGCCCGGGCGGAGGGAAAATTCAGGCTGGAGATCGAGCGTCTGGAAACGGATGGGCTGGATTTCTGCATGGAACGGCTGGAGCACCGCAATCCGTCGTACGGGGTGGATTTCGCCGATATGCACCTGATCGACATCCGGGCCGAACTGAAGAATTTCACCATCGACGGTCCGGTGATCCATACCGACATCGGGCGTTTGGCGATGCGCGAGCGCAGCGGATTTGTCGTCGAAGACCTGGCGGGCTGTCTTTGCATCGCCAACGGCTGTATCGATATCCGGGAGGGACACATTCGGACGGCGAAGTCGAATATCGAGTTGCCTTCGCTTTCATTGATCGGATTGGACTGGGCCCTTTACAAAAATTTCGTCGAGGAGGTGGACATCACGGCGCAGGTCGTCAATACGACGCTGTCGTCCGACGACATCGCCTATTTCTCGCCCAAAATGAAGGATTGGCACCTGACGCTGACCGACGTGAACGCTGATGTGAGCGGCCCTGTGGCCGATATGTCGGGATCGCTGCGCTCGGTCCGCACGGGAGCCGACACGAAACTGTCGGTCGATTTTGCGGCGCAGGGACTGCCCGATGTCGGAAAGGGGCATTTTAAGGCCGACATTTCCGAACTGACGACTTCGGCGGCGGATGTCGATCGGCTGGCGGCTGCCCTCACAGGCAAGAATTTGCCCGACGAGGTGCTGCGTATTGCAAAAAATGCGGGCAAAATCGGTCTTACCGGCAAATTCGACGGAACGCTCACGGCCTTTGCTGCGGATGCTGCGCTGGCGACCGAGATCGGCGGTGCGACCTGCCTGTTGCAGGTGAGCTCGCTGCGCGACGGCTGTCGCGGTGTGCTGGGCGATGTGAAAACGTCCAGTCTGCAACTGGGCGAGTTGCTGGAAAACGATCTGCTCGGTCCCCTCTCTCTGAATGTGCATGTAAACGGCGAACTCAGCTCGGAACACTCCGACGCCGAAGTGTCGGGCGAGATCCTGCGATTGGGGATCAACGGATATGATTACGATTCGCTCCGTATGAAGGGGCACCTGGTGAACCGGGAGTTCAACGGATTGATCGAAGCCCGGGACAGGAATCTGCGGTTCGATTTTAGAGGGCTGCTCGACCTGAACGATGAGCAGAGGCCCCGCTACGATTTTGCGCTGGACCTTGAGGAGGCGAACCTGGCGGCTCTGGGGGTGAATCGCCGCGATTCGGTGTCGGTGCTTGCCGCCCGGATTGCTGCGCGTGCCGTCGGCCGTACGCTCGACGACCTGAACGGAATAATCTTCGTCCGTGATGTATCCTATCGTTATAACGACCGCGAGCTTGCGGCCGACAGCGTTGTGATCGTGGGTCGGAACAGCTTGTCGGACAAGTTTATTCGTCTGCGTTCCGATTTTGTCGATGCCGACTACGAGGGGAAAACCTCCTACAAGGAGGTGTTCGCCTACCTGCAACAGCGTTTCCGAGATTATGTCCCGACGCTTGACGGCGGTCCCGGCTGGCAGGCGCAGCATCCCGATACGGTAGAGTTGGCTGACGGATATTCCCAACTTACGGTCAATGTCCGGAAGATCAATCCGCTGGTCAATGCCGTTTCTCCCGGGTTACAGATCGCGGACGGATCGCGGTTGCTGTTGCGGATCAACCCGGCGAACGACAAACTTTCGTTCGAAGCGGCCTCGGATTACATCGAGCGGGGCCGGATGCTGGTGACACGTCTGAATCTGGATGCCC
>ENA-OZEM01000629-OZEM01000629.1-human-gut-metagenome-genome-assembly--contig:-NODE-629-length-14849-cov-5.680884_pt1 | contig 14849 bp, 12 predicted proteins | sample MGYA00245069_ERZ653611 | MGnify/ENA primary metagenome ERZ653611 (study PRJEB26926, sample SAMN06165006) | human gut metagenome | biome: ENVO:00009003; feature: ENVO:2100002; material: ENVO:00002003... | reverse complement strand
TCTACACGTAAGGAGTCGTCGGCAGCGTCAGATGTGTATAAGAGACAGATCTTGGCAAACGATACACCGAAAGCTGTTGTAATCAACGAAGCGATTACTTTGGCTAAAAAGTATTGCGATGATAATTCTTATAAATTATTAAATGGAGTTCTTGACCAGCTATGAGAAATGAAATGGTTGTAAGTATTTCTAGTGTTATTGCTCGCATTAAAAATGTTTTAACACAAACCATGGATCTGGATGGTATCTGGATTCAGGGTGAAATCAGCAACCTGACAAAACACAGATCGGGACACTATTATTTTTCTTTGAAAGATAAAAGTGGAGAAATGAGTTGTGTTATGTTTTCAAGTTATGTATCACGTTTAAACTTCAATGTAGAAGAAGGTATGCGCGTTTTAGTTTCAGGAAGCATTAATGTGTATGAGCAAAGGGGCAGTCTTCAGCTTGTGATTCGTCAAATGAAACAAGATGGTTTAGGTGATTTATATCTTGAATTTGAAAAAAGAAAACAAGATCTTTTAAGGGCTGGATATTTTGATGAAAGTCATAAAAAGACTAAACCTGACTATATTGAAAATATTGGTGTTGTAACTGGGGCACAGGCTGCTGCCTTACAAGACGTATTATCAACCATTCAAAGACGTTGGCCGATGATGAAGGTCACTTTATATCCTAGTTTAGTGCAAGGTGGTTTTGCACCTAAAAGTTTGATTCAATCCTTGAAAGAGGCTGATACACATAATCATGATGCCTTATTGATTGTTCGTGGTGGAGGAAGCTTTGAAGATTTGTTCTGTTTTAATGATGTCCAGCTAGTAAAGACGATTTACAGTTTAAATACATATATTGTCAGTGGTGTAGGTCATGAAGTGGATACAACATTATGTGATCTTGTCTGTGATCATCGAAGTGTTACCCCTACAGCAGCTGCACAATGGGTGACTTTGGATCAATATGAAGTGATAACTCAAATTTTAAAGGATACAGAATTGTTGAGGCAAAACATGTCTATGATTTTAAATCACAACAAGTTAAAACTGGATTCGTATAAGAATCATCCGTATTTGAAGGACCCAAAATCTTTTATTATAGAAAAACAATTAAAACTAGATGGCTACAATACACAATTTGAACATATACTAGAGATAGAGCTGCAAAAGAAAAATGTCATCAAGAATTATACGCAACAGATGCATTTGCGTATGATGAATGTAGTAAAGGTACAAGAAAATAAACTTTCTATGGTGCCTGAAAAATTAAGATCGAATATGCAAGTTTTACTACAAAATTCTAGACATTCTTTACAAAAAAATTGTGCTTTATTGGATGCCTATTCACCTTTAAAGGTACTTTCTCGTGGTTATAGTATCTCAAAGATTGAAGATAAAGTTATTAAGAATGTCAAAGATGTCGCAAGTGATGATATAATGGTGACAAGAGTAAATGATGGAGTGATCACTTCATGTGTTGTATCCACTAAGGAGGAATAAAATGGCCGCTAAACAAATGAAATTTCAAGAGGCGATGAAGCGATTGGATGAAATCGTGACTTTGTTAAATAATAATGAATTGGAGCTTGAAGAGGCCATGTCATTATTTGAGGAAGGCTTGAAATTGAGTGTGCAATGCGAAAAACAATTAAAAAAATTTGAAACAAAAATGGATCAGTTGATGGAGGTGAATCAAGATGATGGTGAATAAAGAATTTGAAGATTATTTATTGATGCGAGTACATGAAAATGATGATAGTCGTACAAAAGATGCGATGGCCTATTCATTGATGAATGGGGGTAAGCGTGTACGTCCTACCTTGCTGTTTTCTGTACTAGAAGGCTATGGAATCGATGCTAGAGTTGGTTATCCTTGTGCTTGTGCCATTGAAATGATTCATACATATTCATTGATTCATGATGATCTTCCAGCCATGGATAATGATGTTTTGCGTCGTGGTAAACCAAGTTGTCATAAAGCTTATGATGAGGCAACTGCCATTCTTGCAGGCGATGGACTATTGACGAAGGCATTTGAAGTTGCATTGGATAGTGAATGTAGTGCTGAACAAAAAGTGGCTTTAGTAAAGGCTCTTTCTTGGTATTCCGGGATTGATGGCATGATTTATGGACAAACTTTAGATTTACAGTCTGAAAATGATCTAAATCCAACACTTGCACTTTTACAGGAAATTGATCACTACAAGACTAGCAAATTATTAACATTACCATTGGTTTGTGGATGTATCTTAGCGAATAAATTCGATGATGTGGAACACTTCCGTAAGATAGGTCTTGTCTTAGGTCTAGAATTCCAGATGCAGGATGATATTTTAGATGTTACGGGTAGTGAAGAAGTTGTTGGAAAATCATTAAGCGATGAAGATAATCATAAAGTCACAGCTGTATCATTATTAGGGCTTCAAGGCGCTAGGGATATGGTCGCAAGCTATGATGAAACAATTCGTAAAGAATTGGGATATGTGAGCTGTGATGTGACTTCACTGTCAAAAGTATTGGATACTTTATTAAAGCGTACATATTAATATATGGAATTTCTTTGAAAAAAGGGGTATATTAATAATAGCTAAAACTAGTCTTTAGCGGACTAGTTTTTTTAACGAGGGTTATAAAATGAGAAAGATTAGTCAAGTGTATGACATTGAGTCACCTAGTCAAATCAAAGATATGTCAATCGATGAGCTTACACAATTGTGCAGTGATATTCGAACCTTTTTAATCGAGTCGATCTCGAAAACAGGCGGGCATTTATCAAGCAATCTTGGAATCGTCGAAGTCACAGTTGCGATGCACTATGTCTTTGATTCACCAAAAGATAAAATGATTTTTGATGTAGGACATCAATGTTACACACATAAAATATTAACAGGCAGGTCCATTCAATTTGCGACATTACGTAAAAAAGGTGGGCTTTCCGGATATCAAAAGCGAAGTGAAAGTAAGTATGATTGTTGGGAAGCAGGACACTCTTCTACTTCTTTATCTGCCGCACTAGGCTATGCGATTGCACGTGATTTAATGCACGAGGATTATCAAGTTATTGCCGTAATTGGAGATGGCTCATTAACGGGTGGTATGGCACTTGAGGCTTTAAATGATATTGGTTCTAAACAAAAGAAAATGGTCATCATCTTTAACGATAATAATATGTCGATTTCAAAAAATTATAGTGGTGTTGAAAAACGAATTACAGATATTCGTGCTTCTCACTTATATATCGATTTAAAACATGATGTAAAAAATAACTTAAAATCCAATAAATTAGGAGCTAACGTATTAAATACATTGTCACATTTCCGTGATAAGATCAAAGATGAAGTGATCGATGCCCCATTATTTAAGGAGTTTAACTTAGATTATATGGGTCCTGTCGATGGTCATGATATCGCAAGTCTGATCAAAGTTTTGCAGGCTACCAAAGAACATGATGGTCCAATTGTCATACATGTCTTAACGCAAAAAGGAAAAGGCTATAAATTTGCAGAACAAGACAAAGTTGGTAAGTGGCATGGAGTAAGTCCGTTTGATGTCGTAACGGGAAAATCTTTGAGTTTACTTCCACCAAATGAAATTTCCTGGTCACAGGTGATCTCAAATACGGTTATGGATCTTGCGGAAAAAGATAAAAGTATTGTCGCAATCACACCCGCTATGGCGCAGGGTAGTAAATTATTAGAATTTCAAAAACGCTATCCAGATCGATTCTTTGATTGTGGAATTGCAGAGCAGCATGCCGTGACAATGGCTTGTGCTATGGCTTTAGGTGGACTAAAACCCTTTGTGAGTATTTATTCGTCTTTCCTTCAAAGAGCTTATGATCAAGTGAATCATGATATGGCTAGAATGAATGTACCTGTTGTGATTGGAATCGATCGTTGTGGTTTAGTAGGAGATGATGGTGAAACGCATCAAGGTGTCTTTGATATAGCGATGCTTAGAAGTATACCAAATCTTGTCTTATCTCAGCCTAAAGATGCCAAAGAAGCACAGAATATGATTTATACAGCCTTTGCCTCTAAGAAGCCATTTTGTGTGCGTTATCCTAGAGGAAATGTAAGATACGCAAAAAACAAGTCGTACTCATTGATTCCAATTGGTACTTGGGAAAAATTTGTGGTTGGAACCCCAACGCAAATTGTGATCACGTATGGACCAGATGTGGATCATGTGATCAATAAGTCAAGAGAAAATCAGATTGGCTTACTTGTTGTCAATGCACGTTTCTTTAAACCAATCGATGAAGTTATGATGAAAGATTTATTAAAATTAAATCTTCCTATTACAGTTTATGAAACGGATATTAAGATGGGTGGCTTATCGAGTGCTATTTTAGAATACATGAATACATTGGATGAAAAGATTCATGTATTAGGTATTGATGATCATTATGTAGGTCATGGTTCAGTTCGATCTTTACGTATTCAAGAAGGTATTAGCACAGAATGTTTATTTGAGGAATTAGAAAAACATGGATAAGATTCGTTTAGATAAAGCATTACTCAATCAGATATCGTCTCGTGCAAAAGCACAGGATATGATCAAAGATGGTAAAATAAGTGTCAATGGAAGAGTCGTCACAAAGGCTAGTTTTTTAGTTGGGGATGAAGATGATATTATCGTAACACATACAGAAGATGAATTTGTATCTCGTGGTGCCTTTAAGCTAAAGGGTTGTTTAGATAAGTATAATGTGAATGTTCAAAATCAGGTTGTATTAGATATTGGAGCGAGTACAGGTGGATTTACAGATGTTTGCCTTCGGTATGGAGCTAAAAAAGTATATGCCTTAGATGTAGGACATCTTCAACTTGCCAAAGAATTAGATCAAGATTGTCGTGTCATCAAAATGGAAGGGCACAATGCTCGTGAAATTGTACCGGAATGGTTTGATGAGGCTATTGATTTTATGTGTATGGATGTTAGTTTTATATCTTGTAAGACCATATTGGAACATATATTACGTGTTTTATCCATTCGCCATATTGCCATACTTGTAAAACCGCAATTTGAGTGTGGTCCTACTGCTTTGAATAAGCATGGAGTTTTAAAGAATTCTAAACTTGCCTTAAAGATCGTTGAAGATGTAAAATCTTTTTTATTTCAATATTATGGAAGCGTTGAAGCGATGCCAAGTATTCTAGAAGGAAGAAGTGGCAATCAGGAATATATGGTGTATGCCAAAGATTTAAGAATATCTTAATGTGAAGATATTCTTATTTTTTTGTTTTCGTGTTCACATGGATTATAATCGTTTATTTTCCTTTGGATTTAAGTTAAAATATTAAGTAGACATGAGGTGGTTTTGTGATTGAACAATTGTCAGTAAAAGATTATGTGTTATTCAAATCTTGTATCATAGACTTTAAAAATGGAATGAGTGTGATTACCGGGGAGACAGGTGCTGGTAAATCATTATTGATTGATGCGATTGGCTATTTGAGCGGTGATCGTATTAAATCAAATGTGATTCGTAATGGAAAAGATAAGGCAATCTTATCGATGGTTTTAACATCGAATGAAAAGGTCAATGCGATCTTAGAAGAGAATGGCTTTGAGGTTGATGATCAAGTGATTATTTCACGTACTGTTTTAAATAATAATAAGAGTACCGTACGCATCAATCAACAGATTACGACACTCTCTTTTGTACGTAAGATCGTCAATCTATTGGTCGATATACATTCGCAAATGGATACGTACCGTTTAATGGATACATCTGTTCAAATGGAATTGTTGGATAGTTATGCGAAGACTATGGGTTTAAAAGCTTCTGTAAATGAAGCGTATGTGAAGTACTCAAATGTCTTACATGAATTAGAAACTTTAAAAAGCGAAGAATTTTCGGATGCCGAATTGGAATTTTTAACAGCGCAGCTGGATGAAATTGAGAATGCGAACGTTCAAGAAAATGAATTGGATGCATTAAATGATCAGATTTATGAGGCAACCAGCTGGTATAAAAATTCAGAGGATCTTTCGTCTTGTCTATATGAAATTGATAAAGAAAACGGAGCGTTAGATTCTTTATATACTTTATATAAACAAGCTTCAAAATCACCCATCTTAAATGACTATGAAGAATCATTCAAAAATTTATATTATTCTTTACAAAGTGTGGATGAAGAATTAAAGCATATGCGTGATACACATTCTAATGATTCTTTAGATTTGGATAGTCTGCAAAGTCGTCAATATTTGATCAAGAAATTATATCGTAAATATGGTGGTTCATATACGAGTTTAATGGAGTCTAAAAAGAGTATCACAGATAAGATTGATCGAATTATTCATCGTCAGGATGTGTTTGATAAATTAGAGAAAGAAAAAGAAGAATCGTTTACGTTGTATATGAAGTTGGCAAATGCATTGTCATTAAAAAGGAAAGAAGTCTTTTCTCAACTCGAATCAAAAGTGATGGAACATTGTAAAGACTTGATGTTAGAAAATGCTCGCTTTATGATTTCTTGTATGGAAAAGAAACCATCAAACAATGGAATTGATGACATTGAATTTCTAGTTTCTATGAATCCAGGACAGGATTTTTCAAGTTTAAGTGCTTCTGCATCTGGAGGAGAACTTTCAAGATTGATGTTGGCATTAAAAGTGGTGTTCCAAGCTTCGAATGGCATTGAAACGATCATCTTTGATGAAATTGACACGGGTGTGAGTGGTAAAGTTGCCTTAGCTATGGGTGCTAAGATGAAGGCTTTATCCAAAAATTACCAAGTTTTATGTATTACCCACTTGGCAAGTGTTGCCGTCTATGCCAATACGCATTATTTGGTCAATAAAAAGACATCCGCAAGTGAAACCATCACAAGTGTACAAGAACTTGATCAAGACAAAACGATTCAAGAATTAGCTGTAATGACAAGTGGGGAAGCGAGTCAAAAAGCGAAAGAATCGATGCAAGATCTATGGGTGAAGATTCATGGCTAGAGTCATATTACATATTGATTTAAATGCTTTTTTTGCGAGTTGTGAAGAAATAAAGAATCCGGATTTAAAAGAGTTTCCGGTTGCGGTAGGCTCCACTTCAAAACGAGGCGTGATTTCAACTGCAAACTATGAAGCAAGAAAATATGGTGTACATAGTGCGATGCCTGTTTATGAGGCTTTGCGTCTATGTCCAGATTTAGTATTGATCCAAGGTGATTATGGCTATTATCGTTCCATGTCAGCTCAGTTTTTTGCGTATTTAAAGACATTTACCCATCAAATTGAACCGGCGAGTATAGATGAGTGTTACATGGATGTAACGGATATTATTAAGCGTTATAAAAGGCCTTTGGATCTTGTGTTTGAAATTCAAAACGGTGTTTATGAAAAGTGTCATTTAAATTGTTCGATTGGTGTTGCTCCCAATCGTTTTCTTGCGAAAATGGCGAGTGACATGCGTAAGCCCAAAGGAATCACGGTTTTAAGAAAGTCGGAGCTTTCAACAAAACTATGGCCTTTAAAGATTCATGAAATGAATGGCATTGGTAAAAAGAGCGTGCCTATTTTAAATGAAATGGGTATTTATACGATTGGTGATTTTGCGGATGAAAAGAATGAACAAAAGATCATACATAGATTTGGTAAATCATCTTATTCTTTGATTCAAAAGGCAAGAGGGAATTCGAGTGCGACTCTATGTTATTCGACTACACAAAAGAGCATTTCGATTTCTAGAACATATTCCAATGATCTATATTCAATTGATGAAGTGAATAGTTGTCTTGAGAATATCGTTCGAGAACTAACGCATAAGATGCAGCAAGAAAACCAAAAAGGAAAACTTGTTACGTTAACTTTAAGAGATACAACGTTTCATAATGTGTGTCATAGTATGAATCTAAGTCAGTATGCGAATACGTATCCTATGATTTTTGGGGCTTGCAGGCAATTGTTAGAAGAATATTTTGAACCCATTGGCTATCGCTATATAGGTGTACATATTGGGTCTTTAAAAGATGTCAAACAGATTGTAGAACAGATTGATCTATTTGAAGCTCCACAAGAAAATACGGATTTTATATTGAATCGTCTGAATGAAAAAATGGATAGTAAATGTTTTATAAAGGCGAGTGATTTGTTGAAGAAGGAGGATGCCAGTTGAGTTTAACTTTAGATTATTTTATGGATGAAAACTTGAAGTTATATCAAGATAAAGAGCATTTTCGTTTTAATACGGATACGAAACTTTTAGCTAAATTTGTGCATTTAAAAAAGCAGGAGCGCATTTTAGATATTGGTACCAATAATGCGGCTTTACTCGTTTATTTTGATCAGTTTAATGTCAAAGAACTTGTGGGTGTTGAAATATTAGAACAGACTAGTAAGGTTGCTCAAAAGAATGCGGATATGTTTATCAAGCATCCTGTAAAAATTGTCAATCAGCCAATACAAAGGTATGAAGATGAATTATTTGATGTGATTGTTTCCAATCCGCCATATTTTAAAATGGATGCCAATCAGCTTCCGGAACAATTAAATTTTCGCCATTTAGGAAGAATGGAAGAGAATTTGACTTTGGAACAATTGGTCTTTCATGCGAATCGATTATTGAAGAGTTATGGGCGCTTTTATATGGTGCATCGTCCGAATCGTTTAAATGAGATCAATAAGGTTTTGTATGCGAATCACTTTAATATTCGTAACTTGCAGTTTGCGTATGATCATCGTGACAACCAAGTAAAATCGGTGTTGATTGAAGCAATTAAAGAATCAAATTGTGACATGAAGGTATTAGAACCAATTTACATTTGATTTGTGTTATAATATTTTTATGGAATTAAAAGATGCATTTGAGGATTACCGCTTATATTTGAATGTTCTACAAAGAAAATCAAAGAAAACGCAACAATCGTATCTTCATGATATTGAGGTGTATTTAAATTTCTTAGGTAAAAGAAATATTTTGTTGTGCGAAAACATTTCTGTTTTGGATATCGAAGACTTTTTGAATGTCTATGCCGAAGATCACATTACCTCGAGTGTCAATCGTATGATTGCGAGTATTCATTCTTTTCATTTGCAGATATCGATTGCGCATCCTGAAGTCAAAGATGTATCTTTATTAATTCATGGGATGAAATCATCAAAGCATCTGCCTGTTTATTTGTCGGTGGATGAGGTTAAGAAATTTTTTTCATCTTTTCAAGACAATGAGATTGATCAATATAATAAAACGATATTAGTTGTATTATATTCTTGTGGTTTGCGTGTAAGTGAGCTTTGTGAGTTAAAGTTGAATGATGTGCATTTGTCAGAAGGCATCTTAAAGGTCAAAGGTAAAGGGGATAAGGAACGTGTGATTCCGATTTCTTCGTATTGTATTTCACAGATGAAATACTATTTAGATTCTATTCGTAGTGTTTGGGATGTAAAGAATGTTTCGTATTTTTTTGTGAATCGTTTAGCCCGTCGTTGTACTCGGCAATATGTGCATTTAATGATCAAAAATAAAGTAAATGAATTAAATTTGAACCCTAAAATCTCAGCGCATAGTTTCAGGCATTCGTTTGCGACACACCTTTTAGATGGGGATGCGGATCTTAGAATCGTGCAGGAGTTATTGGGACATTCAAATATTCAAACAACGCAGATTTATACGCATATTCAAGATCAGCGTTTAACAAGTGTATATGATCGTTGTTTTCAAAAAATAGAAAAACAAAAGGAGGAATAGTATATGTCATGTGAAGGTTGTCCTTCTCAAGGAAAATGTGGTAAGAACAGTGAAACATGTGGAATTCAATCGAATCCAGATAACCACATAAAAAATATTATCACTGTAATGTCTGGTAAGGGTGGTGTTGGCAAATCTACTGTTACAGTTATGTTGGCAAAGGCCATGGCAAAAAAAGGCTTAAAAGTTGGGATTATGGATGCGGATATTACAGGTCCTAGTATTCCTAGACTTTTAGCTTTGACAAACCAGCATGCGTATGGAAATGAAAAGCAGCAATTGATTCCAATTGAATCAAAAGAAGGTATTAAAGTTATGTCTTTAAACTTCTTGGTACAATCTGAATCTGATCCAGTTATCTGGCGTGGTCCAGTCATTGGTGGGGTTGTTAAACAATTCTATACAGATGTTGTTTGGGGTGATTTGGATGTCTTATTGATTGATATGCCTCCTGGAACTGGAGATGTTGCTCTAACAATTATGCAGTCCATTCCAGTGCAGGGTGTTGTGATGGTATCTACACCTCAGCCAATGGTAAGTATGATTGTAGAAAAAGCTTGTCACATGTGTGAGAAAATGGAAGTCAAAGTTCTTGGTATCATTGAAAATATGGCGTATTTGGAATGTCCAAATTGTCGTGAAAGAATTGAATTCTACAAGAAGGAAGATGTGGAAGCATTGTGTCATTCAACTTGTACAAAATTATATGGAACACTTCCTATGTTGGATTTGATTCGTGATATCAATGAATATGATGCATATTCTAAAGAACAACAAGAAAAAGTAGATGCGTATGTAAGTGATATTGCGACTGAAGTCTTAGAAGATATTGCCTAATGGAGTATGTACTTCATCGTAAGTCCAATTGTAAAAAAATAAAAATACGTGTAATCAAAGGAGTCGTTCAGGTGAGCGCTCCTTTCTATGTTTCTAAAAGGGAAATTGATAATTTTGTCAAAGAACAAGAAACTTGGATCAAGAATCAATTAGGCAAGTATACTGTTTCAAAAGAAAATGATAAGATTCCTTTATTGGGTAACGAATATAGATTACATTATATTGATCAACGAAAGTGTTATGTTGAAGATTATGATTTATATTTGTATCCAGATGCAATGTTGATTCAACTATTTTTGAAGCAGAATGCCCAAAAGTATATTGATCTTCGTTTTGAATTCTTTTGCGAACAATTGCACATAAAGGATATTTCTTTACAATATGGCTTTTATAAAAGTAAGTGGGGTAGCTGCACACCAAGTAAACATAAGATTTGTTTCAATGTGAATCTTATATTTATGCCTTTAGAATTTGTGGATGCGATCATTCTTCATGAATTAGCACATTTGTATCATTTGAATCATTCAAAAGAATTCTATGATTTACTTTGCACTTGGATGCCAAACTATAAAGAGATCATGAAGAAAAATAAAAAGAATCCAATCCCAAATTTGTATTAAAAAAGAGCTCAACTTGAGCTCTAATTTTTTATACGTTAATTGCGGCATGCATTCCTAATGCATCTCTTTCTTTAGCTAGAATTGGATCAATGAAGTCTTTGAAGAATTCTTCTGTTTGTTGAACAGAACGTCCAACGAAGTTTTCTGGTTTCATGATGGAAAGAATTTGTTCTTTTGTCATTCCAAATTTTGGATCTTGTGCAATACGGTCGATCAAATCGTTTGGTTTACCTTCTTCTTTAACTACACGACCGGCTGCCATTGAGTGTTGACGAATCAATTCGTGTAATTCTTGGCGGTCTCCACCGGCTTTAACAGCGTCCATCATAATATTTTCTGTAGCCATGAATGGTAGTTCTTTTAATAAGTTAGCTTCTACAACTTTTGGATATACAACTAAACCATCACTTACATTTAAGTAAAGATCTAATAATCCATCCGTAGCTAAGAAGGCTTCGGCAACCGAAATACGTTTGTTTGCGGAATCATCCAATGTTCTTTCAAACCATTGTGTACTTGCCGTAATTGCAGGATTGATGGAATCGGCAATGATGTAGTTAGCTAGTGCTGCCATTCTTTCAGAACGCATTGGGTTACGTTTGTAGGCCATTGCGCTTGAACCGATTTGTGATTTTTCAAATGGTTCTTCGATTTCTTTCATATGTTGTAATAAACGAATATCATTACTGAATTTGTGTGCGCTTTGTGCAATTTGAACTAAAACTTGTAATACTTGTGTATCATATTTACGAGTATATGTTTGTCCGCTGACTGCGAAATATTGGTCGTAACCTAATTTTTCACAAATCTTTTTGTCTAAAGCTTTAACTTTGCCTGTATCTCCTTCAAACAATTCCATAAAGCTTGCCTGTGTACCTGTTGTACCTTTGCATCCTAATAATTTTTTATTGTCTAATAAATGTTGGATTTCAATGTAGTCCATATATAAGTCTTGTGCCCACAAGCTAGCTCTTTTACCTACAGTGGTTGGCTGAGCTGGCTGGAAGTGAGTAAACGCAAGACATGGCATATTTTTGTATTTTAATGCAAATTCTTCTAATTTTTCTAATACATTGACGATTTTCTTTTGTACAAGCTCTAAAGCTTCGTGCATGATAATTAAATCTGTATTATCACCAACGTAGCAGCTAGTAGCTCCTAAGTGAATGATTCCCTTAGCTTTTGGACATTGTACTCCATACGCATATACGTGTGACATAACATCATGACGTACTTCTTTTTCTCTGGCTTTTGCGACATCGTAGTTGATATCTAAAGCGTGTGCTTTCAATTCTTCGATTTGTTCTTCGGTAATGTCTAATCCAAGTTCTTTTTCTGACTCCGCAAGAGCAATCCAAAGTCTTCTCCATGTCGTAAATTTTTTGTCGTTTGAAAATAATGCCTGCATTTCCTTAGATGCATATCTCTGTGAAAGAGGAGATTGGTAATATTCGTTCATTTGTTCCACCTATTCTAGTTAGTTTTTTCCTAACATCAATATTATATGTGTTTCAATTTTTAAATTCAACTTCAATTGTTGTATAATAAGGGAGTATGGAAAAGGAGTAGTTATGAAAACTTTATCTATATTATCTACAAAGCTTAGTGCCTGGGTGCTACACCTAATTGGTAGGGGTGGATCGATGCCTGGGTCGATCGGCTGTAAAGTCGATGCGAATATATTATCGAAATTAAAATTTAATGGTCCTGTCATTTTGGTTACGGGTACAAATGGAAAGACGAGTACAGCCAATATGATTACAGACTTGTTTGAAAAGGCTGGATATAACGTGATTTCCAATCGTAAGGGAGATAACTTGAAGGCAGGGATTGTCACTACGTTGTTGACTCACGCAAAACTAAATGGTGAAATCAAAGCCAATGCGGTTGTGCTAGAATGCGATGAATTGAATGTAAGACATATTCTTCCATTTATTCCGGTTACAGATTTTGTAGTCAATAATTTCTTTCGTGATCAATTAGATCGTGCTCGTGAAATGGAACAGTTGATTGATTCGATTGAAAAGGTATTGCCTGCATATAGGGGTCGAATGATTTTAAATGCGAATGATCCCAATGTCGTACGACTCAATTTAGTAGCGAAAAACGCTTCATTCTCCTGTTTTGGAATGGATGAGAACAAGTATTCGGTTACAACGACAAAAGAGGCAAGTGAAGGAAAATTTTGTCCTAAGTGTGGGGCAAGACTTGAATACAGTTATTATCAATATTCACATATTGGTAAATTCCATTGTTCAAAGTGTGATTTTCAAACGCCGGAAATGGACATTTGTTTAAAAGATATTGATTTGGATAAAGAAACATTTTCGAGTGATGGAATACATTATAAATCTCCATATGAAGGAATGTATTCTATGTACAATTGTGCCGTTGTATTGAATGTCGCAAAAAATTATGGTATTTCACAAGATTGTGTTAAGTCTGTATTTAGTCATGCGCCTCAGCCTGCGGGAAGAAATGAAACATTCACATCAAAGGAACAAACTTGTATTTTAAACTTGGTTAAAAATCCTACAGGAGCCAATGAAGTTATGAAGGTCATTGAAAAAGATGATTCGGATAAGACAATTGTGATCGTATTGAATGATCGTGAGCAGGATGGTACGGACGTTAGTTGGATCTATGATACTTTCTTTGAAAAGATTATGAAGGATAGTACAAAGGAAATTATTTGTACGGGTCTTCGTGCAAATGATATGGCTTTAAGAATCTATTATGGTGGTTATAAAGGTCCTTTAAGTGTTGTCGATACTTTGGATATTGCCGTAAAAGCCGCATTAGCTACAAAGCGTACGACATATGCGATTGCGACATATACAGCATTACTTCCTACGCGTAATGCGATCAAGAAGGAGATGGGTCTATGAAAGTAGTTTGGATGTATCATGATATCATGGATCTTTATGGGGATAAGGGAAATATGATGGTTCTAAAGATGCGTTGTTTAGATCGTGGTATTCCTTTTGAACTGGATACTTGTGGTATTGGTGAAGAAAAAGATTTAAGTGAATATGATTTGATTTTCTTAGGTGGTGGTGCAGATAAGGAACAAATTAGTTTAATTCCAGATTTATTATCGCGTAAAGAAAATATAAAGAAGGCCATAGATGAAAAGACCTTTGTGCTTTTGATTTGTGGTGGTTATCAATTGTTTGGTCAATATTATATTGCGGCCAACAATGAGAAGATTTCTGGTTTACAGTTCTATGATTATTATACGGATACGGGAAAAGCTGGTAGTCGTTGTATTGGAAATGTTGTGATTGATGCAAATTTAGATGGTTTAAAAACGCGTATCGTTGGTTTTGAAAATCATGGGGGTCAAACATTAAATGTAACGCATCCTTTAGGAAAAGTTGTGAAGGGTTGTGGTAACAGCTTTAATGCAGGTTATGAAGGATTCTATGATGGAAAGATTCTAGGTACCTATTTGCATGGTCCTTTACTTCCAAAAAATCCTGAGGTGGCTGATTTTGTGATTTCAAAAGCACTACAAAAAAGAAATCCGAATTTTAAATATAGTGATTTAAAGCCATTGGAAGATAAGTTTGAAAAGATGGCTCGTGAGGCTGTATTTAAGAAATTAGAGATATAAAAAAAGATGTCATAAGACATCTAAAAACATAGTACATAAGGCTGTCTCTTATACACATCTGACGCTGCCGACGACTCCTTACGTGTAGA